>ERZ824488.26-NODE-26-length-175022-cov-34.875022_pt1 | contig 175022 bp, 175 predicted proteins | sample MGYA00519936_ERZ824488 | MGnify/ENA primary metagenome ERZ824488 (study PRJEB31778, sample SAMEA3449153) | human gut metagenome | biome: human gut; feature: human-associated habitat; material: faeces | place: United Kingdom | collected 2010/2012 ...
GCTGGGTTCAGAACGTCGTGAGACAGTTCGGTCCCTATCCATCGTGGGCGTAGGAAAATTGAGAAGGGCTGTTCCTAGTACGAGAGGACCGGAATGGACGCACCTCTGGTGTATCTGTTGTAACGCCAGTTGCAACGCAGAGTAGCTATGTGCGGAAGGGATAATCGCTGAGAGCATCTAAGCGAGAAGCCCTCTTCAAGATGAGTTTTCCCATATTTAATATAGTAAGATTCCTTAAAGACGATGAGGTTGATAGGCTAGAGGTGGAAGCGTAGTGATACGTTGAGCTGACTAGTACTAATAGATCGAGGATTTAACTTAAACAATTATTCTAAAATTAGATGAATTATATCATTGCATTATCGGGTTTTTTAAAGGACAAAATCCTTTATTGGTGACGATAGCTTAGGTGGTACACCTCTTCCCATCCCGAACAGAGAAGTTAAGACCTAATACGCCGAAAATAGTATAATGCTAAGATAGGTAGTCGCCAATTTTTTTTTGCGTTAAAATTTACTTTATTTTATAAAAATACAAATAAAAATGTCAAATAACATTATAGTACTTGTATTAATAAATAGTTTTACCTTATAATAGGAGTAGGTGATTAGAAATGGATTATAAATACACATCAAGATCGGTTGATGATACAATAAGAATTGCTCAAGATATTGAAAGTGAAAAATTTCCTAATATGGTAATTTGTTTATATGGAGAGCTAGGCAGTGGAAAGACTGTATTTACAAAAGGATTTGCTAGTGCAATGGAAATTGAAGAAACAATAACAAGTCCAACATTTAATATTATAAAAGAATATACATCAGGAGAACTACCATTATATCATATGGACGTGTATCGTCTTGAAGAAACAGATGAATCAATAGGTTTTAATGATTATTTCAACAAAGGTGGAGTTACCATTATTGAATGGGCTGATATAATTAAAGATAAACTTCCAGAAAAAAGATTAGACATTAAATTTAAACTAATAGATGAGGATACTAGAGTACTTGTATTTATGCCACATGGTGAAGAATATGAAGAAATATGTAGTGCGGTTCTATAATGAAGACTTTATTTATTGATACGCATTTAAATGATATAATAGTAATATTACTTGATAGCGGTAAGCTTGTGGATAAACGAGAAGTTATTAACAAAAAAAACAATAGTGAATTTATGTTTCCAGCGATAAAAGAATTAATAGATGGACAAAAATTAGATGAAATAATAGTAGTTAATGGTCCAGGATCATTTACAGGTGTTAGACTAGGCGTAACAATAGCTAAAACACTTGCTTATACACTAAATATTCCAATTAAAACCATTTCATCTTTAGAAGTATCAAGCATTAGTAATAATGCTCAAAAAGTATCTATAAGCGATGGTAATGGATGTTATTTAGGTGAGTTTGATAAAAATTTTAAACCTATTAAAGATTTTATCTATGTTAACAATTCAGATTTTATCAACATGAAAAACAACAATGAATATATAGATAATTACAAGATAGATATTGAAAAAGTGTATGACTTTTTAAAAAATGTAGAGCCCATTAATGCTCACAGTGTAAAACCACTATATATAAAGAAAATTGGTGTAGAAATTGATAAGAAAAGCAATTAAATCTGATGTAGATGTGATTAATAAATTAGGAGGTAAACTACATAATAATTTTGAAAGTACTTATCATATAGAATCGGAAATAGATAGCAGTATAGCAATAGTAATGGTAGCTGAAGAAAATAATAGTGTTGTTGGTTACCTTTATGCTTTAGATTTTGAGGATAATACTGATCTATTAAGTATTTACGTAGATGAAGAATATAGATTAAACCACATAGGTTATAAACTATTAAATGAGCTTCAAAAAAAATGTAAAGATGAAACTATAACATTAGAAGTATCAAGTACAAATATTGGAGCTTTAACACTATATAAAAAATGTAATTTTAAAGAAGTTGGAATTAGAAAAAAATATTATAAAGATTCTGATGCCATAATTATGAAGTGGGGGATATAAATGAAAGATATAAACATATTAGCAATAGAAACATCATGTGACGAAACAAGTATTGCAATTGTTAAAAATGGTCACGAAGTTGTAGCAATAACAATTTTAACTCAAATGTATACGCACGCAAATTTTGGGGGAGTAGTACCTGAAATTGCTTCACGAATGCATACAGAAAATATAACAATGGTTTTAGAAGAAACTTTAAAAAAAGCAAATATGACAGTAAATGATGTTGATGCAATAGCAGTTACTCAAAAACCAGGTCTTTTAGGTTCTCTTCTAGTCGGTATAGAATTTGCTAAAGTTTTAAGTTATGTTTACAATAAACCTTTAATAGCAGTAAATCACTTAATTGGTCATATTTATGCAAACGCTATTAATAATAAGCTAGAGTTTCCGTTACTTGCTTTAGTAGTAAGCGGAGGTCATACAGAGCTTGTTATAATGAAAGATGACTATGATTTTGAGTTCTTAGGTGGCACATTAGATGATGCAATAGGGGAAGCATATGATAAAGTAGCTAGGATATTAGGAATACCTTATCCAGGTGGCCCAGGAATTGAAAAAAAAGCCTTAGAAGGCAAAGTTACCTATGATTTTCCAAGACCAGTAATGGATAATACATACAATTTCAGTTATAGTGGTCTAAAAAGCCGCATAATAAATGTTGTGCACAACGAAAAACAACGTGGTAATGTTATTAGAGAAGCAGATTTGGCAGCTAGTTTTCAATACGTTGCAATAGACGAACTAGCTAGAAAAACAGATTTAGCCTTAAAAAATACAGGTATAAAACATGTTCTTGTTGCTGGTGGTGTATCTGCTAACAAATATTTAAGAAGTGAAATTAATAAAGTTGCAGAAAAAAATGATGCAAAATTAAGTATTCCAGAGTTTATTTATTGTACAGATAACGCAGCAATGATTGGGGCAGCAGCATACCCACTTTATTTAAAAAAAGAGTTTGCGGATTATTCACTAAATGGTGAATCTCAAGCAGATGTTTGCTAAGGAGAAATATGGACAGAAATATAATAAAAATAGAGTATTTTTTTCAATTAGATACATTAATTAAAGAAATAGTAAGCGAATTATTTCCAAACATTTTAAATCCAAATAATATAGATGAATTAGAATCATATGAAAAAAAATTATTAAGTTCATTAGATAGAATAGAAATATCATTTGATAGAATAACTAAACTGTTAGACCTTAATGAAAATATAAATAATCTAATAAGCCAATTATTTGAAAATTATAGAAGAAAAATAAAAAATTGCCCATTAGAATATGATAATCTTAAAGAAGTATTTTTACAAATATTTGTTAATATGGATTTTGAACTAACACATAAAGTAAATGAAGAACTAATAGGTTACTCAATTAATAAAAATCTATTCATGCTCTTGATTCAAGTTACGTCCATAACAGAATTATTACATGTACTACATTCGTATGTAGTTAATAATGAAGAAATAATGCAAAGTTGTGGTCTATTGAACTCAAATGATACAATCAAACTATATGGCAAAAACACAAATATATCACAAGTAATTTTTGATAATTTAAAAAAAGGCTTAAATAGTTCTGAAATAACCATTTTATCTATAAATGATAATCATATAATTATAATGCTTAGAGACTATGGACATGCTACAACTATTGATATAAACATTAATGAAGATGTTGCATGGATTAATTATTTTATTCCTAAAATTTGTAATTATTTAATGGTTCAAAGTCTACCCGGAGTAAGTGACGTAAATGAAAATTCAAAATGGGCAAAAGGAACAATAATGGTTAACGTAAATGAACTAGGAAATTATTTAAATGATTTTATAAAAAAAATACCAACTGATGATGATATGTTTAAAATCGGTGGCCTAGCTTATGATTTTGCAAAAAAGAATGGATTGAACAAGTGAAATTGTTGCTAAAATATAGACAAAAGATCAATAATTTGTTATAATGTTCAATACATGGGGAAGCAATGGTTTCGACATGTATCACTAGGCATGACTGCAAGTGGTCGGCATACCTTAAGTGCACAATTAAATTAAATGACGAAACTAATTATGGTTTCGCTCCTGCTTTTGCCTAATTAATAGGATAAGGGAGCACTTCTATTCAATTTCTCTTATAGGTTGAACTAGGGGTTAATAAATATAAGATATAATATATTATTTGTTTAGGATACTATATAGAATTTTTACTAAACTTACTAACTAATCGGTTAGTGTAGAGCCACTTTAGTTAGGAAATCAAAATCTACCTAAACTTGTAGATGTTATGATATAGGGTATATTGGACAGGAGTTCAAATCTCCTCTTCTCCACCAAATTGAATTTTCTCCCGTAAATACGGGATTTTTTTTATTTTCCCTCTTATTTTCCTCTTGCTTTCATTAAATTTTATTTAATAATTCTATGCTATGTTTTTTCTTTTTACTAAACAAATGAAAGTGAGTTTTCCACCTTCATCAAAATTGATATCAAAGCCTTTTTAAGGGCTTTTTATTTTTATTAAAAAATATAAAATAAAAAATTATGTTATAATAAATTTATAAGGAAAGATTGAGTATATGAATAAAATATTAATATGTTATTTTTCTGCAACAGTAATGACAAAAATAATGGAGTAACAAAAGAAGGAATGGCTGGCATAATAACTCACATAGCATTTTATGTTGGATGGCCAAAAGCTTGGACAGCATTTAATATAGCAAAAGAAATATATTTATAAAAATTTAGGAGGTACAATTATGAAACAAATAGGTACAAAAAATTTAGAAACAGAAAGACTAATTTTGAGAAAGATAACAATTGAAGATGCCCCTTATGCATACGAACATTGGTGCAGCAATCCAAGCGTATGCAAATACACAATGTGGGATAAACACAACTCAGTAGAGGACACCAAAAAACTTTATGAAATTTGGGAAAAAGAATACGAAGACCCAACTATTTACAGATGGCTTGTAGAAATAAAAGAAAGTCATACCCCGATAGGTACAATAGATGTTTGTTCTAAAAAATACTTACGTTTTGGTACATGTGAAATAGGTTATTGCTATGATGAAGATGCATGGGGAAAAGGATATGGAACAGAAAGTTTAAAAGCTGTAATCAAATTTCTTTTTGAAGAAGCTGAAGCTGAAACTATTTACGCTGAATACATGTTACTTAACCCTGGAAGTGGCAAAGTAATGGAAAAATCCGGCATGATATTCGAAGGAACCCAAAAATCTAGAGTAATAGACAAAGAAGGTAATCGCAGTGACCTTGGTGTATATTCATTAACTAAAGAAGAATATTTTAAAAATGAATAAATATGAACTAATTTTAAATAAGTTACAAACATCAAAATTTAGAAATTCTTTTCATTTAAAAATCAAAGAAATAAACTACATTAACGAAAAAGGAATAGATAAAATTAAAAGTCATGCTATTGATTTTATAAACGAAAAACTAGGACCAGCAAGTCCCCAAAATGATGGTAAGCAAACACCAATGAAGAACCATCCAGTCTTCATAGCAATGCATGCCTGTGCCTGTTGCTGTAGGTCATGCCTTTACAAGTGGCATCATATTTCTAAAAATAAAGAATTAACAAACGAAGAAAAAGAGTATATACTAAATTTACTAATGTTATGGATAGAAAGAGAGTTAATAAATAATACAAATTAACTCTTTTTGCTTGATAAAACATAAAATTTGTTTTCAAACTGACAAAAACATGATATTATTATATATAGGGTCATTTCCTTATACATGGGGTGGAAGTATGAATAAACCATATGCGTATTACGAACACAAAAAATTAAAAAGTTTTAAAGAACTTCTTGAATTTAATTATAAAAAAAATAAAGACTCTACAGCCTTTATCTTTAAAAATGCAAAAAGAGAAACCATTAACAAAACTTATGAAGATTTTTATAATGATGTAATCACTATGTCGAACTATTTAAGTAACGCATACAAAGGAAAACATATAGCTTTAATTGGTGAAAACTCATACAACTACCTAGTATTATTTTTTAGTATAATAATTAGTCAAAATATAGCAGTAGTAATTGATAAAGATTTAGATGAACAAAAAATTAATGAACTACTTAAGAAAAGTGATAGCAAAATAATTTATTATTCACCAGATTATACAGATATAGATAACATTACAAAAAAATATAAAAGTTTTTTCATTAATGATATAGAAGAAACTATTAATAAAAATAAATGTGAGTTTAAAGATAACAAAATAAAAAATAAAGAACGAGTAATCTTTTTCACATCAGGAACAACTGGCAGCAGCAAGGGAGTAATGTTAAGTGAAAAAAATATTTTAAGTGATATTTATGGTGCATGTAGTTTATTTAAACCAAATGGATTAGCATTTTCTTGTTTACCATTTCATCATGCTTTTGGCTTAATAACAAGTGTACTTAAACCTTTTTATTATGGTGTACCGGTATTTTTAAATCATAGTTTAAAAAATATTGTACCAGAAATGAAAGAAGCAAAACCTAACACAATGTTCGTAGTACCAGTTTTTATAGAGAATTTCTACAAGCAAATTTGGAAAAATGCAAGAAATACCAAAAAAGATAAAATATTAAAAGCAATGATAAATGTAAGCAATAGCTTGCTTAAAGTAGGAATTGATTTAAGAAAATATTTTTTCAAATCAATCCTTGAAAGTTTTGGTGGTAATCTAGAATACATAATTTGTGGTGGTGCCTTTCTTGATAAAAAGTATGTAAAATGGTTTAGAAGCATTGGAATTGAAATCTTAAATGGTTATGGAATAACAGAATGTTCTCCCGTGCTTGCTGTTAATAGAAATGAATACTATAAAGATGGTTCCGTTGGTCAAATAGTACGTGGTGCTGATATAAAAATTGAAAATAATGAAATACTTGTTAAAGGTGATATTGTAATGCTTGGATATTACAAAGATGAAAAAGCAACTAAGAAAGTTATGCAAAATGGATATTTTAACACCGGAGATTTTGGATATTTAGATAAAGATAACTTTTTATTCATAACTGGAAGAAAAAAGAATTTAATTATATTAAGCAATGGAGAAAATATATCTCCGGAAGCAATCGAAGAAAAACTATCAAAGGATAAAGGTGTTTGTGAAGTAATAGTTTATGAAAAAAATAATAAACTTATAGCAAGTATATATCCAAATGAAGAATATTTTGGAAACATCAGTTACTTTAATGGCCTTATATATAAATATAATAGCAAAGTACCAAAAAATCATCAAATTGCATTAGTAACACTTAGAAATGAAGAATTTCCAAAGAATAATAATAGAAAAATATTGAGAAACAAAGTAATGGAGGAAGAAAAGTGAAAGAAGAAATAATTAAAATAATTGCAGGTATTGCTGAAGTACCAGAAAAAAGTATTAATGAAAATACTAATTTACTAGCAGACTTAGACCTAGAATCTCTTGATCTAGTAACATTAATTTCAGAAATTGAAACTAAATATGAATTAGAAATACCCGACAAAGAAATAAAAAAAATACAAACAGTTGGTGATATTATTAATTACTTAAGTAGCCATGTATAAACTTTATCTTGAAAAAAATATATCATCAAAAGAGTTATTAACAAAAATTTTGAAAAAAGAAAACGCAGCAAATATTGAAATAGTCTATAATGAACATGGAAAGCCCTATTTAAAAAATAACGAATTATATTTTAATTTGAGTCATGATAGAAATATGACAGTTTTAGTGACTAGTAATAAAGAAATAGGTGTAGATTTAGAGTATTTAACTTATAAACAAAGTGTAGTAAATAAATATTTCACACCAACAGAACAAGAAATAATTAAAAATTCCAAGAATAAAGAGTATGATTTTACTAAAACTTGGGTAATGAAAGAATCTTATGTTAAAATGCTGGGCATAGGAATCTTATACGGCTTAGAAAAAGTCGATACTATTAAGTTAATAAAAAAGTTTGAAATAATAGACAAAAAAGAATATTTAATATCAATATGTAGAAATGAGGTATAAAATGAACATATTATATTGCGGAGATTCTAATATCGTAGATGGTTTAATAATATCAATTTTATCTTTAACAAAACATGAAAAAGGAAATCTTAATATTTATGTTTTTAGTATGGATTATGATGATAAAAAAAGTGTAAGTGAGAAAGCAATAAAAAAACTAGATAAGTTAGTTAAAGAAGTGAATAAAGATAGTTTTGTAAAATTAATTGATGTAGAAAAATTCTTTTTAGAAGAAACGCCAACATCAAATATAGATACATTATTTACACCATATTGCATGTTACGTCTTTATGCTGATTTAGTACCAGATATTCCTAGCAAAATATTATATTTAGATAATGATGTTGTAGCTAAAAGAAGTTTCAAAGAATTTTATGATATTGACAATAGCAAGTATGAACTAGTTGGTGCTAGAGATTTTTATGGTCAATATTTCTATAGTAAAAACAAGATTAAAAAAGATTATTTAAATTCGGGTGTACTACTTTTAAACTTAGATTTAATTAAGAAAAGTGGTAGCTTTAAGAAAGCACGTGAAATGTGTCAAAAAAGAAAAATGCTTCTTCCTGATCAATCTGCACTAAATAAATATTGCAAACCAAAATTAATAGTTAAAAGAAAATACAATGAACAACATGCCATGAAAAAAGATACAGTATTTAGACACTTTACTACGACTTTTAAGTTCTTTCCGTACTTTAGAACTCAAAAGGTAAAACCATGGAACATAGATAGACTTCATGATATCTTAAAATGTCATGATTTTGATGATATCTTAGAAGAATATCAAAAAATTAAGGAGGATATAAATGAATAAAGTAACAATACCAATATTTTATGCAATTGATGATAGCTATGCAAAGTTTGTAGCTGTTTCCATTAAGTCATTAATTATGAATGCAAATAATAATTACAATTATGATATAAATGTGATTTATGAAAATTTAAGTGAAGAAAATGCCAAAAAATTAAAATCATTAGAAACAGATAACGTAAAAATAATTTTAACAGAAATGAATCAAAACTTAAGTATGATAACTGATAAACTTGGAAACAGATTACGAGAATACACATTTACATTAACAATATTCTTTAGATTATTTATACCAGTTATGTTTCCAAAGTATCATAAATGCATATATATTGATGCTGATACAGTAATTCCAGGTGATATATCAAGACTTTATAATGAAGATTTAGAGGATAATTATCTTGGCTGTATTGTGGATAAGTCAACAATTGATAATGAAATTCTAGCTAGTTATTTTGAAGAAGTTGTAGGTATTACTCGTGATAAATATATTAATTCAGGAGTTTTACTTATGAATTCAAAGAAGTTACGTGAATTAAAAATAGATGAAAAGTTTTTAGATTTATATACAAAATATGGTTTTGATGTTATAGCACCTGATCAAGATTATATTAACTCAATGTGTTATGGACATATCAAGTATTTAAGTGATATTTACGATGCTATGCCTAATCCTAATAATAAAGAAGTGGAAAACCCGGTAATTATCCACTACAATTTATTCTTAAAACCATGGCAATATGATGATGTTCAATACTATGATTATTTTTGGAAATATGCAAAATCTACTCCATTTTATAATGAAATACTAGAAATTAAAAATAGTTATACAAATGAAGATAGAAAAAAAGATAGCGAGTGGATGGACTTAATGGTATCCAGAGCAGAAAGTCTTGTAGGTACTCAAAATACTTTGAAAAATGTATTTGAAAGTGGGAAAGAAACACGCTTATGATAATCGGAGGTAGTAAAAAAGAAGTTATAAACAATATTAAAAAAAATATTGAAAATAATGAACTTAATAAAAAAGTAGAAATCGGCGATCCTAATTTATCTGAAGATGAAATTCAAAAATATATAAATGATTTTTTTAAGAATAAGAAAAAATTAAGTTATTTTTTTAAAAATAAAATTGCTAATAAAACGGTAAAAAAGATAAGTAAAGAACTATATCCAGACATTAAAATTAATGGTTTAGAGAAGCTAGATTTAGCTGATTTATCTAATGGTGCCATTATAACAAGTAATCATTTTAATCCACTAGATAGTTATAACATCCGAAAAATAGTGGAAGAAAAACTACATAAAAAATTATACATCGTAGTTCAAGATACTAATTTAGCAATGCCAGGTTTCTTAGGATTTCTTTTTAATAACATCGAAGTAATACCTTTGTCAAAAAGTCCAAATTATATAATTAAGAAATTTGTTCCAGAATTAAAGAAAATATTATCAAAAGGCGATTTTATTCTAATTTATCCAGAAGAAGAAATGTGGTTTAACTATAGACTTCCTCGTCCATGTAAACGTGGTGCGTATCAATTTGCTCATGAACTTGACGTTCCAGTTATCTCATGTTTTGTTAAAATGATTGATACTGATAAAACAGATAATGATGAATTTAATAAAGTGAAGTACGAAGTAAGCATTAATAAAGTTATTTATCCAGAAGCTGGAGAAAGCGTAAAAAGTGATTCGCGAAAAATGGCAGAAGTAGATTATGAAGCAAGAAAAAAAGCATACGAAGATGCTTACAATAAGAAATTAAACTATGCATTTGATATAAGCGATATAGCAGGTTGGAAAGATATTTAATTATCTTTCTTTTTATATGTTACGTATTCTATATTAGAATTTTTACTTCTACAAGTCATTTTATCATGTACTAATTTTTCTAATCTTTGTACTTTTTCTTTTTTACTTAAATTTTCATTACATACAAAAGGTCCATCAACATAAATAACAATCTTTGGTCTTTTAAAAAACTTACTTTTTTGATAAGTTGTTGTGGCACAGTACACTTCTTTTTCATCTTCCACAGCAAGTTGAAAACTACTTGTATTAAATGGTCTGATTTTAGTATAATATGGCCAAACATGAGCTTCAGGATAAACCACAATTGGATGTTTCTTACCATAGTATTTAAGTGCTTTTCTAAATTTTAACATGTCATGAATTCCATCAGGTATAACAATAGCACCTAATGCTGGAAGTAATTTACCCAAAACAGGTATTCCAAGATTAGCTTTATTAACAATATAATAAGGTCTTTTATATCTAGTAATAATCGGTGGCACAAAAGCATCACCCATTTCTTGAGTATGATTAATATATAAATAATAACTATTTTTACCTTTCAAAACTTTTCTATTTTTAATACTAACACGTAAAATTAACTTAGCATATATAAAACTAAATATAAAAAATATAACATACAAAATGTAAGCCCATATTTTATAAAATACATTTTTATGTATCCATTTATAATTTCCTTTTAAAACATATTCTTGATTTTTAGACTTAACAACATCACTATCAAAATCATCATAATAATAAATTTTTTTCATAAATATCACAAAATAATTATATCATCAAAATCTTTCTATGACAAATGCACTTTAAGAAAATGGACTAGTTCATATAATGTAGTAGAGGTGAAGAAAAATGAATTATCTAACTTATCCGCTTAAAATAATGAATATAACTCAAGGTTATGATGATAATTTTACTCACAAAAGACATAGTGAAGGTAACCTAAAAGATTACCCAATAGATGATGCATGTGGAAGTGGTAACAATAGTTACTTTTACTGTCCATGTGATGAAATGATAGTTAAAAAAGTTTATGGGGTTGGACTTAGAGCATCAAATACAATATGGCTTGAAAGTACAAGTCCCGTAGTTACCCCGACATTTACAGATTTTATAACTATAATGGTAGTACATCCTGAAGATAAAGATTTAAGAAATATTTATAAAGGTAAAATTTATAAACGTGGTGAAGCTATATTTCCTAAAGGGGCAGATGGATTTGCAACAGGTCCTCATTTTCATATAACACTTGGCCGCGGTAAAATGTCTGGCTCAGGATGGGCTAAAAATAATCTTGGTTTATGGATTTTAAAAACAACAGAATATAATATTAAACCCGAACAAGGAATGTTTATTGTTAAAAACTTTACAACTGTAAAAAATAATAGAAATCTAAACTTCGTAGACTTAACAAATGAACCGGTTGTGAACAATACCTACTATACAACCGCTAATTTAAATGTTAGGTATGGTCCAAGTAGCAAATATAAATTTGTTAATTTACTTGCTAAGAATACAAAAATAGAAGTTCTAGAAATAGTTGATGGCTGGGCAAAACTAAGCGATAAAGAATATGTATCTAGTGCATATTTAACTCAAGAACAACCAAAGCTTTACTATATTTCAAAGAAAACAACTGCAGCTCTATTAAATGTTAGAAATAAACCAAATGGGAATGTAATACTTTACAGAATACCCAAAAATACAACAGTATCAGTAATTAAAGAAGAACATAACTGGACACAAATCTACAATAATCGTTGGGTATACAGTAAATATTTAAACTAACAATTGCTAAATTAAAAAAAATATTATAAAATATAACTAGGTGATAGTAATGGGACAAGTATATGATAAAGCATTAGAATTTAAACGTAAACATCCAGGTGGAGTAGTATGGAATCTAAAAGACCATTGTGCAGTAGTGGAAAAACATTTAAACCCAGGTGAATATGTTACATTTGCTTTTGCAGGTCAAAAAAATGATAAATTTTACGAATTATTTCAAACATGTGTAGTAGTTTTAACTAATAAAAGAATTTTAATTGGTCAAAAACGTGTTGTCTGGGGCTACTTCTTAAGTTCAATCACACCAGATTTATACAATGACTTATTAGTATATCAAGGCTTACTATGGGGACAAATAAAAATCGATACTGTTAAAGAAGAAGTTACAATATCAAATTTACCAAAAAGTGGTCTAGATGAAATAGAAACAAATATAACGGAAATGATGATGGAAGAAAAACAAAAATATGGCTCAGTTGAAAACAAATAATATAAAAAAATTAAGAAATTTAATCATATTTTTAATATTAATATTCGTTATATTTCTTTTTTTCTTAAATTTTAAACATAGCTATACATTAAAGTACAAAATAAATGATATTGATGTAACAGAAAAGTATCATAAAAAAGAAAAATACTATTCATTTTTAATTAGTTATGAAGACAAAGATTATGAAGTAATAAGTTTTGATAAATATACTAGCAAAAGAAATTTAATCCGAGATATCAAAGTAAACAAGCTAGACGAAAATACATGTTTATCTTTTGAAAGCTCTAAAATATCTTTATATGATGTATGTAGTAATGAAGATAACTTCTATTATCCACATGAAGAAACAACTTTTAAAGAAAACTCAAATTACAAAAATATTAAAATAGATAATCTTAATAATAATACTTTCTTTTTATGGAATTATCACGAGTTTATTTATTTAAGTAACAAAAAAACAACAAGTATCAAGCTTTTTGATAAGGATGTTTATAACTTAAATCTTATTTATCAACATGATAAATATTTACTTGTTCCAAACTATAATGAAAATTATAAATTTACCAAAATATACTTACTTAACAAAGAAAATGGCAAAACAAAGGATTTTAAATTACGCTATGATGTTTACTTTGATAGTTATTTTCTAGGTGACTACAAAGATAAAGTATACTTATATGACTATAAAAATGAGTTAGAGTACTATTTTGACTTAAAGAAATATGATATTTATAAGACAAAATATCAAATAATGAATAATGGTAAATGGGAAAATGTTACTAATCAAAAGTTAAAAAATAATAAATTAGAGTTTACTCAAGATAATATATTTAAATATACATTAAAAGATGATAAGTTATATGCAAATGACAAATATTTAGTAACAAATCTATCTGTAAACAAAATAATAAAAACAGAAAATCTAGATGTTTACTACATATCAAAAGACACATTATATCATTTTAATCCTTTAAACGGAGAAACACCATTACTTAAATATAGTGAATGGGAATTTAATAATAGTAATATGATATTTATCTTTTAACCAAATAAAAAATTAAACATACTTTATACTAGGGTGATATTATGTACAATAAATACTTAGTAAAAGAAGGAGAAAATATCAAAACTTTAGCCAGTAAATTTAATGTTTCTCCAGAGGAATTAATTAGAATAAACAACTTCTATTATGGTGAAGGTCTAAGAGCAGGACAAGAAATAATAGTTCCCAAAAATGAAGAAAAGTATTTTAATACCTATGTTATAGAAAGTGGAGATTCACTTTATAAAATAGCAGAAAAATACAATATAAATCCTACATTGCTTGCAGCTTTAAATGGACTTGAAATGGAAGATTACATATATCCTGGTCAAGAACTTTTAATACCTAGAAATAACTATAGTTATTATATAACAGCTGAAGGAGATACAATAGACACAGTAAGTAATGTCTTCAAAATATCAAAATTAGACCTACTTAATCAAAATGAAACAATTTATTTACTTAAAGATCAAGTATTAGTAGCAAAAAGATAGAAACAACTTTACAAAAGGTTGTTTTTTTTGATAAAATTAATTTAGTAAAGGGCTTGATATTATGATATTAAAAAAACCATATGCATTTTTAATTAAAAACTTTCGTAAAATACACATTTTATTAACGATATTAACAGGTTTTATTATATTTGAAACACACCAACTAGTTGTTTTTTTCCGTGATTACATTGCAAATAATTATAGTGTTACTGTAACAGATAATTTAGTAAGTACAACTATAAGCCCATGGCTTTATATTTCAATAATTGTAACTATTCTTATATTAGTAGCTGTCTATATACTACTCAAAACCAAAAAGAAACCCACAAAAATGTATTTTTTTACAATTCTTTATTACATAATTCTACTTATATTTATAATTATAGCAGCAGTTTTAATTGGTAGTTTAACAGATGGTTTATGGCCTGCCGCAAGTGCTAGAACTTACAGAGATTTTGCTAACATATTATACTATCCATCATATTTTTTCTGTCTACTTATGTTTATTAGAAGTCTAGGTTTTGATGTTAAAAAATTTAATTTTAAAAGTGATTTAAAAGAACTAGAGATAACTGATAAAGATAGTGAAGAAATAGAATTAAATTTAAACTTTCAAACTTATAAAGCTGAAAGAACAATAAGAAGATTTATCAGAGAGTTAAAATATTATTATTTAGAAAATAAAAAAGTTATATATATAATCGGAGCAGCATTAGTTATAATATTAGGATTTCTAATTTATAAAAATACTGAAAAAATAAAATATACATACAAAGAAAATAAAACATTTGCATTAGATGGTTTAAGTTATAATATAAAAGATAGCATGATTACCAATTTAGACCTAAAAGGAAATATTATTGATAATGACAAATATTATGTTGTTATACGTTTTGAAGTAAAAAACACATCAACAAGTGAAAAAAGAATAGATTATAGTAACTTTAAACTTTACTATGGAACTGAATACAAATATCCAGCTCTAAACATGGGAAATTCATTTTTAGATTATGGAGATCCATACATGAATGATGTAATATATGCTAAAGAATCTAAAACATATATAATGGCATATGAAATAGATAAAAAATACAAAAATAAAAACTTTAAGATTACATTATATCAAGGTGTATCATTAAAGAGTAAAGAATTTTTAGCTAAAACAATTACGATTAAACTTAAACCAACTATATATGAAAATACTGAAATAGTTAGAAGTGCTAATCTTAATGAATCGGTATCATTATCAGGAACATTATTAAAAAATACAACATTCAAAGTAAATAATCCAATATTTACAAATAGATATGAATATAATTATCAAAGTTGTTATCAAAATACATGTAGAACATATACAGATGTTGTAGTTTCAGATGTTTCATATCAAAACAAATTAATTTTAATAGTGCTTGATTATGAATTATCATTAGATAGTGATGCAGCATCCCATTCTAACATTAATGGTATAGGTTCATTTGCAAGTAGCTTCTTAGAAATAGAATATGAAATTGATGGTGTTAAACAAAAATTAAGTGCAAGATATGCAAATCCAACAAGGTTAAAAGATAAATTAGTTCTTGAAACGGATGGCATTGCAGCACAAGCAGAACATGTGAGTTTATTAGTCACTATCAGAAATAGAAGTTATTCAATTAAGTTAAAATAAGTATAATATTGACTAATAATAAGAATATGATATATTTATATTAGATAGGAAAAGGTGATTAAATGAAAAAAACAATATTACTAACATTACTTATTTTGTGTTTAAGTGGATGTCAAAAAGAAAGTGAAAAACTGCTAGTAGATGGATACGAAATATCTCCGGTAGGAAGCACTGAATGCAGTAATGAAACTCCATACTATATCGGTGATGAAAGAACCATTTATCTAGCATGTTATGAAGATATTAATCTTACTAAAGAAAACGAAAAAATTTCCTTAAGTGAATATCTAGTCCAAAATTCTTTAGATACTTTTACAAGTAAGTTAGATAAGGAAACAAAAAGCACAACATTAAAAGATGGAGGAACAAAAATATACAAAAGTGATGAATTAACAATAATTGTTTGTAATAAAATGTTAGATAATAATAAAATATCTAAAGACATTTATATTGGTAAAGACTATGATAAAAAGAATGATGTTTGCGATGCAAATTCTACAGATATAGTGGAAAGAGAAAAATAATCATAAAAGGTAATAGTAAAATATTATCTTTTTTTGTACGTAAAATGTACCTAAACAAACAAAAAAAGTCCAAATAAAGGGCTTTAATTTTAAATTAAAACGTAGATATTTACAACTTTTTCAATATATGAATTGATAAAAAATATCAATAATTAATAAGATTTTGATTTTTATAACATATACTAAAATGAAAATGATCAAAATTAAACATTTTTGCTATTGTAATCTTTTTTTTCTTTTGTTATAATAAGGACATTCAATTTGTGTAGAGGAGGAAAATAAATGAATACGGAAACAAAAACTTTTATAAAGGTTGATCTAACCAATAGTGAATTTGAGATTTCAGGCGATGTTGAATTTGTTGAACAGCATTTACAGGAGTTAAAAGAATTTATAAAAATAGGTTATGCAGAAAGGTCTAAAGTTTCAAAGAATTATAATACTACTGAAAATCATGAAATAAAACAAAATAATACCTATGATAAGTATCAAAATGCAGGTATTTTTACAATTGATGAAGAAGGAAATGTTATAATACACAAAAGAATTCCAGGTAAAACTAATGCAGAAAAAACTAAAAACATTGCTTTGATAACTTTGTATGCAAAAGAAGACAAAATATTAGGCTCAGATATTAAAGAAATGTGTAAAAAACAAGGATGTTTAGATAATAGTAATTTTGCTAGTATATTTGCAAGGGATTTTGAAACTTTTATTAAAGCTGGAAAAGGACAAAAATGGACAATCGAATTAACAATTAAAGGTGAAGAAGATGCAATAAATTTATTAGAAAGTATGTTAAATGATAAATAATGCTATTTATAATATCTTAATTCAAAAATATCCACAAGAAATTGTGAAAAATCTTTTAGAAAATTATTTTGCATCATTAAATGAATTTAGAAAAAATAATTGGAAATATTTTGGAAACGAAGTTGGACAATTTATAGAAGATTGTGAGAGATTAATTGATTACCAATTGACTAATCAATATACACAATTTAATAAAAAGTTGCCTATTTTCGATAATAATATTTTGTTAAAGTGGGAGAATTGCAGCTCTTCTTTTGATGAAACTTATAGAATATTAATTCCTAGAATTCTATTTTCGATGAATTGTATAAGAAATAAACGTGGAATGATACATAGAAATCATATTATCCCAAATAAAATGGATGCACTACTATTATTAAATAATATGAAATGGATAATTGCAGAATTAATTAGATTAAATTCAAATTTATCATTTGATGACACTAATGATATAATTAATTTGGTTACTGAAAAAGAAATTGATATAATTTGGGAAATAGATGGTAAATCGCGAATATTAAGCAAAAATAAAAATTGTAAAGATCAAATTTTATTCTTTTTATATAAGTACAATAAGCTCTCAATAGAGAATTTACTTGAATATACTGAATATTCAAATAAAACCAGGTTTAATCAAATAATTAAGTCTTTACACAAAGATAGATTATTAGAATTATCAAACGAAATGTGTACTATCTCGCCTTCTGGTATAGAATATGTAGAAAAAATAGTTGAAAATGAAGCAATGAAAAATTTAGTTTAAATTTAATATATTGACGAGTTGGAGAAAATATTTTTTAAAATATTAATAATTTTACACAATAAAAAAGAACCTGTTCATAGGTTCTTTTTATTTTAAATTGGAGGAACCGACCAGATTCGAACTGGTGATCAAGGTGTTGCAGACCTACGCCTTAGCCACTTGGCTACGGTTCCGTAAACTCATCCACGTAAATTAATTTTAATATAAATTTGCTTATTTGTAAAGATAAATCTTATTAAAATTACATAAATGATATATATTTATACAATATTTTATTCATTTTTACCAAAATGTTTTCTTTTACTAAGTAAATTATTTAAAATAAATTAATCGATTTTCTTTTCAAATACTAAATCTAACTCTTGAATATGTCCAGTTGCTCTTTGTTTAGTGGGAACAAAACCAACATATCTCCATCCTTCTTTAGCTTTTTCATCAATAATAGAGCGATAGTCTTCAATTCCATAAATATTACCATTTATTCCGCCTCAACCACTAAATTTACATTTAACTTTTACATAATCATATCTATACATATCAAATTCTCCTTTAATGTTATAATAATTATAACAATATAAAATTACAATTGCAATGATGAAATTTGAAGTAGACTTGAGTTAATAACTTCTATTATTAGTAAAAAATTAAAAACAATAATTACTAAATTTTGTTCTATTGCAACCGTTTGTTTTAAAATTGTCTAATTTTGACAAAAAAACTTTGATAGATTATTGCTATTTGTCGAATATTTGGTTATAATAAAAAAGAATAGATATAGGGAAGTGTGGTATGGATAGTAAGGTCAAAAAAAAGACTAGTCTAACAGAAATATTCAAGTTTATTTCAACCATCGTCAGTTGGACTGTTTTTGTTTTGCTGTTAATTTGTGCTGCATTTTTGATTTATTACTTTATAGCAGTTAAAGTATATGTAGCTAAAGGTAGTGGATATGAACCAAAATTTTCATTATACACAATAATAACCCCGAGTATGACCCCAAATATTAACGTTTATGATGTAGTAGTAGATGTAAAAGTTGATAAACCAGAAGATATTAAAATAAACGATGTAATAACATTTTATTCAAGTATTCCTGGTGTTAGAAATGGTACCATAACTCACAGAGTTATTGCAATTAACAAAGATGTAAATGGAAAATATAAATATTTAACAAAAGGTGATTACAATCTAGTAGATGATGGTGTAGATGTAGAATTTGATAAGATAGTAGGAAAAGTAGCACTTAGAATACCACAACTTGGAAGAGTGCAATTCTTTATGGCTAGTAAACTTGGTTGGTTACTCGTAGTTCTTCTTCCAGCATTATACATAATCTTAAAAGATATATTAAGGATAATTAGATTGAAAAATGATACACCATCAAATAAATTTACAAAGTTTTTAAATAGACCTGTAATATCTTTTAAAAAGAAAAAGTTACTACCGTACACACCACCTAGTGAAAATGAAAATATAGAGCAAAATCTTGCAATAGAGAAAAATGATGAAACAACATCAACCTATGTATCAGAATTTGTTGCTACACCAAATGAAAGTGAAGTTTCAGAAACCACTTCTCAAGAAGTTGAAATCAAGAATCAAGATTTAAAACCACTTTTATCACAAAATGAAGAAAAAGAAAATCTATTAACAGAATCTTCAATAAAGTCAGAAGAAAATAAAATAAAAGAAGAAAATGTAATGAGTTTTTATGAAGATGACGAAGACGATATAGATTTACCATCATTAAAATAATTAAAAAGCGTCAAGGATTTGACGTTTTTTTGTAATATAAATTTGACTATAAAAATATAATGTGATAAGATTAATCTAATTAAGGGAGGAATGCCTAAGCAAATACATATCAAAAATCTTTTAATAATTTAATAAGGAGGAAAAATGAAAAAAATTATTAAAAATTATAAGAGCACTTTGATATTGCTAGGTAGTGTAGTAATTGGTGCTATTTGTGGTTTAATCTTTAAAGAAAAAGCTGAAATAGTAAAACCTCTAGGTGATTTATTCCTAAATCTTTTACTAGTTATTATTGTTCCACTTATATTCTTTACAATAACATCATCTATATCTAAGATGAATGAAAAAAAACGTTTAAGTAAAATATTAATAAGTACAATAGTTATATTTTTGATAACTTCAGTTGTAGCTGTATTATTTGGCTTTTTAACAACAGCTAAAATAAATTTAGTAAATCCAGAAAATACTGAAGCTATAAAAGAAGTATTTGATAATACAGTTGAAGAAGGTGTAGAATTAAATATTCTTGAAAGAACAGTTAGTGTTTTATCAACAAATTCTTTTGTTAATCTTTTATCAACAAGTAATTTAGTAGCCTTAATAGTTATGTCTGTTTTATTTGGTATAGCTATCAATAAAGCTGGCGAAAAAGGTAAAAAAGTTGCAGAACTATTTGACTCATTTAGTGAAATAATGTACAAATTAATTGAAATTATAATGTATTATGCTCCGATTGGACTAGGATGTTACTTCGCTAGTTTAGTTGGAACCTTAGGAGGCACAATTGCTGTAGGTTTCTTAAAAACATTCGTAGTTTATACTTTAGTTTGTTTGGTATTTATGGCAGTGTTCTATAGTTTATATGCATTTATTGCTGGAGGATTCACAGCAGTTAAAGCTTTCTGGAGTAACATAATTCCATCAGCATTAACAAGTATTGGAACATGTTCATCAGCAGCAAGCGTACCAGTAAACATTGAATGTACAAAGAAAATGGGCGTGCCAAATGATATTGCAGAAACAACAGTATCACTTGGAACAAGTTTTCACAAAGATGGTTCATGTATAGGTAGTGTATTTAAAATTATGTTCTTAGTAAGTTTATTTGGCACATCCTTATCAACATTTGGAGATATTTCTAAAGTACTAGGTATTGCTTTACTAGCTACTCTTTTAGTAACAGCCGTTCCAATTGGTGGGGGAACAATCAGTGAAATGCTAATTCTTACAATGATGAATTATAATGTAGCTGCTTTACCAATTTTAACAATAGTAGCAACAATTATTGATGCTCCAGCAACACTACTTAATGTAGTTGGTGACTCAGCATCAGCAATGATGGTTACTCGTGTAGTTGAAGGTAAAGACTGGATAAACAAAAAGAATAATAAGAAAGAAAAATAAAGATTAAACAATAAAGAAGCTCATAAAGCTTCTTTTTAAATTTTATAAAATACAGCTAAATACGAATTTATTTGATACTTTTGTGAAAATTAACAAAAACCACTTTATAAGCCAGTATGATTATGCTATAATAGAAACATAAGTTACCATAGGTTACTTAATTGTGAGGTGATAATATGCCAGCAGTAGTAGAACTATCAAAAGATAGAATAGTAAAAGTCGCAGTAAAAATGGTAAATGAGAGTGGCTGGGACAGCGTTAATGCCAGAAGTCTAGCAGCATGCCTCGGAGTATCAACCAAGCCGTTATATCGTATCTATGAAAGTATGGATGAAATTAAAGAAGATATTTATAAAGAAATATCACGTCAATATGATGAATTTCTAACAAGTAGAATAGATAGTAAAAAAGCATTATTAACATTATGTATTGCCTATGTTGAATTTGCTTTAGAATATAAAAATCTATTTATAAGTCTATTTTTGAGTAATAATTTAAAATGGAAATCTATTGAAAACGTATTAGATGAAAAATGGAACCAAGGGACAATTATCAATTTAGTAAATAAACATGGTTATAGTTTTGAGGAAGCAAAAACTTTATTTATGAATATGTGGTTATATGCTAATGGCTTAGCTACATTAATCGCTACGAATGATATAACAATGGATGACCAAGAAGTACTTATAAGACTTGTTAAGTACTATAAAATACTTGTCAAAGGTGAATAGATGAAAAAAGTAGAAATAAAACCAAACAATGTAAGCATAGATAGAATTGAAGAAAAATGCTTAAATTGTGGTATGTGTAAAAAGACATGTGAAAAAATTAATGGACTTGAGGGTGACTGTATAAATTGTGGACAATGTATATTAACCTGTCCAAGTGGAGCTCTTATTCCTAAATTTGATTACAAAAAAGTTTTAAATTATATAAATGATACAGATTATACAGTAGTTGCTTTCACAGCCCCAGCAGTACGTGTTGCAATTGGGGATGAATTTGGCTTTGAAAGTGGAGCATTTCTTGAAGGTAAAATGGTATCAGCATTAAAAAACATTGGATTTGATTATGTATTTGATACAACTTTCGGAGCAGATTTAACTATCATGGAAGAAGCAAATGAATTAGTGGATAGATTAAAACACAAACAAAAACCTTTATTTACAAGTTGTTGCCCATCATGGGTTTTATATATGGAAAAGTGCCATCCTGAAGATTTAAATTTAGTAAGTACATGTAAAAGTCCCATTTCAATGGAAGCTAGTATGATTAAAAGTTATTTTAGTGAAATGTATGATATTCCTAAAGAAAAAATAATAACGGTTTCAATTGCTCCATGTACATCAAAGAAAAATGAAAGAGTAATTCATCCTGAAACAGATGTTTCCATCACAACTAGGGAACTTGCCATGATGATTAGAGAAACAAACACTGATTTCAAAAATTTAAAAGATACAGAATTTGATTCATTAATGGGTTCATCTTCATCAAGTGGTCTTATTTTTGGAACATCTGGCGGAGTAACCGAAGCAATACTTAGAACAGCATATTACATGATTAATGGCAAAATGGCCCCACCAAAATTTTATGATTTAGAAGAAATACGTGGAGAAGAAAACATTAAAACAACAACTGTTGACTTAGGAAAATATTATCTTAAAGTAGCAGCAGTTAATACAATAAAAATTGCCAGTGAAAATTATGAAAAATTAAAGACTTTTGACTTTGTAGAAGTAATGGCATGTCCTGGTGGATGCATAGGTGGTGCTGGTCAACCTTTAAGTGCCATTAAAGACATGAATGAAATAAGAAATAAAAGAAGAGAAAGTATGTACAATATGGATAAAGTAGCCCAAAATAGGGAAGCTTATAAAAATCCAAAAGTACAAGATGCCTATATTTCTTATTTAAGTAAAAATGATATAGAGTTACATACAGAGTATTACGCAAAAAAAAGTATAAAATCTTAATTTACATTTTAAAATATACATGATAAAATATACACATAGGAGGAAGAAATGAAGAAGTATATAGTATTATTAGTTAGTATTTTTGGAGTTCTATTTATGTCAAATGTTAAAGCAGAAAAAATAGAATTACCAGAAAAAACAGATCACGAAATAGTAAAAGTTTATTTATTTAGAGGGGCTGGATGTTCTCATTGTTACGATTTTTTAACTTATTTCTCAGATAAGTTTAAAGATTATGAAGACTATTTTCAAATTGCTGCATATGAATCTTGGAATAATTCTACAAATCAAAAACTTATGTTAGCAGTTAAAAAATTAGTTGGAGAAAGTGAAGATGCAAGTGTTCCATTTATTGTAATTGGTAACGATTATAAATTAATGGGATTTGGTGCAAATTCTGGAGAAGAAATAATTAAAGCCGCTCTAAAAGCATATCAAGATGAAAATTATACCGATATAGTAAAAAAAGCTATAGAAGATAATAATTTAACACCAACAGCTGAAACTATTGCTCAAGCTGCAAATGATGAAGGTATTTCTGTAAAAGAAGAATATACAACAACAGATATTAATAATAACTACAGTAATCAAAAAGCAGAAAAAAAATCTGATGGAGTAATAGTAGGAATTGTATTTGCAGTAATTTTATTAGGCTTTGGTGGCTTAGTATTTATCTCTAGAAAGTAGGCATAATGAAGAAGTTTTTAGTAGTATTAATTACAATGTTAAGTTTACTTTTAATGCCATCAGTAGAAGCTAAAATTAACTTACCAGAAAAAACAGATCATGAAAAAGTAAAAGTATATCTTTTTTGGAGTAGTACATGTACAAATTGTCATAATTTAATGAAGTACTTTGCAAATAAGTATCAAGATTATACAGATTATTTTGAAATAGTAACATATCAAGTTAATAGCGACAAAAATAACTCATCTTTAGCAAGTACAATTGCTAAGCAAGTCGGAGAAAAACCAGGATATGTTCCACTAGTTATTATTGGTAATACTTATCATGTACTTGGCTGGGATGATTCCCTTGGAGAAACAATAATAAAAGAAGCATTAAAAGCTTACGAAGATGATAGTTATACAGATATTGTAGCAAAAGAAATAAATGATAATAAACTTGAAGTAACAGAAAAAAGTTTTACTGAAGCTTGTGACCTTGTAAATATTAAACATGGTGTAAGTGCTAAAGATAAAATAGATACTAAATTTGTAATATGTTTTATAACAATTGTTGTAATACTTGGTTTTGGTGGTTTAGTAATATTATCAAGAAAAAAATAAGATAGCAATTTTCAAAAATGCTATCTTTTTAAATTCTATAAATATTTATTAACCAAATAATTTCTTGTACCATTTGTATTTAAGTAATAATCTTCAATAATTTCGTTAACATCATTATTATATATAGAAATTGTAATTCTAACTGAATAACCTACAACTCCTTTACCAGAAGTATTAAGTATAGTACCAATACTACTATTAATATAAATACTTTTAACATTTAATTTAATTTTACTAAATTCTTTCTTAACTTTTTCTGTTTCACTTTTAATAAGCTCATTAACCGGAGCAAGTATTTCTTCGTTTTGATATAAGTTCAAATCAAGAGCACAACCATTATCTGTTACATCTACAGCCATAGTAGAATTTTTGTCATATTCGTTATTACCATAAGTACATTTTGTGGGTTTACTAGAACCTTTACCAATATTAAGTGTTGCACTAACTGGACTAGTTTTATTACCAGATTCATCACTTGCAATTAGTTGAATAGTATAAGTTCCTTCATTTGTAAAACTACCATAATTTAATTTTTCTCCATTTTGATTAACTCCAGAATCATAAAATTCAACATTACATTCTTTATTGCTGTTATCTTTGCAAGACTCTACAAAATCTTTTGCTTTATATGTATCTCCAACAGAAATAGTTACATCTTTTACTTTTAAAATAGGTGACTCAGTATCTACAACTTGAAGCTTAGCTTTATATTTCTTTTTATAAATTGTAATATTAACTTCATAAGTACCAACTTCATTAAAATTAACTTTACTATAGTCGACTTTAATATCGCTTTCTTTAACATTTTTTAATTCTTCAAAGAATAAAGTTTTATCTATATCTTTATTATTTACTTCAATTGCAGCATCATCACGTAGGTAAACAACTGCATCACTATGTTTATTGCCACCGAATACACTAGCCATAACAGCAACAAAAATAAGTAAAAGTATGCCTACAATAGAACAAACTACAATAATAGAAGTAAAATTACTTTTATTCTTTTTTACTTTTTGATTAAAAAACTTTGCCATATAAAATCATCCCTATTCTTAATTAATATTACCATATTTTTTTAAAACTTCCAATAAAAATAACAAAAATAACTAAATTTTCTTGTAAAATGTGTAAAAATGTGGTATTATCGTAATTGCAAGTTTATATTTTTAATATAATTTGTTAAGTGGAGGGGATAACTTGCGGACTTGCCCTATAACCACTTACGCGAAAAAATTTTTATAGGAGGTGTTTTCGTGGCTAAAGAAGTCGTAAAGAAAATTAAATTACAAATCGAAGCTGGTAAAGCAACACCTGCACCACCAGTTGGTACAGTTTTAGGACCTGCTGGAATTAACTTAGGAGAATTTTGTACTAAGTTTAATGAAGCAAGTAGAGACAAAATGGGAGATATCGTTCCATGTGAAATTACCATCTACGATGACCGTTCATTTGACTTTGTTCTAAAAACTGCTCCAGCAGCATTCTTATTAAAGAAAGTTGCTAAAGTTAAAAGCGGTAGTAAGAAAGGTGCTAATGAAATCGTAGCTACAATTACTGAAAAGGAATTAAGAGAAATCGCTGAAACAAAAATGCCAGATTTAAATGCATATGATGTTGAAGCAGCTATGAACATTATTGCTGGTACTGCTCGTAACATGGGTATTGCAGTTAAAGGCTTCAATGATGCTGAACTTGAAGAACAAGCAGCTGAAGCAAAAGCAGAAGAAAAAGAACAAGCTAAACGTGAAGCAGAACTAGAAAGACTTGAAGAAGAAGCTAAAGAAATGGCTGAAGCAAGTGCTGAAGTTCCAACTCATGATGATTTAGAAAAATCTGAAGAAGAAACTGAAGAAAAATAATTAAAATAATAAAAATTGTCCGCTTAATGAACCACAGTTAGGAGGTAAACTATGAAAAAATATGGAAAAAAATATGTGGAAGCATCTAAAAACGTTGATAAAAACAAAGCATATGCTTTAGAAGATGCAATCAGATTAGTTAAAGAAACAAGTGTTACTAAATTTGATAGTACAGTTGATGTTGCAATTAAGTTAAACATTGACCCTAAAAAATCTGACCAACAATTAAAAGGAGCTTTATCACTTCCAAACGGAACTGGTAAATCTAAAAAAGTTTTAGTTATAGCTAAAGGAGCATTTGCTGAAGAAGCTAAAAAAGCTGGAGCTGATTTTGTTGGGGAAAAAGATATGCTTGATAAAATCAAAAATGAAAACTGGTTTGACTTTGATGTTGTAGTTGCTACACCAGATATGATGCCAGAAGTTGGAAAAATTGGTAATATTCTTGGACCACGTAACTTAATGCCTAACCCTAAGACTGGAACAGTAACAACTAAAGTTGGTGCTATTGTTGAAGATCTTAAAAAAGGTATGGTTACATACAAGAATGATAAATTTGGTAATATCCATACTGTAATTGGTAAAGTTTCATTTGATGAAAAGAAATTAGCTGAAAACTTAACTTATGTTATCACAACAATTTCTAAAGCTAAACCACAAACGGTAAAAGGAACATTTATTGAAAATATTGCTATTTCAACAACTATGGGTCCTGGAATCAAGTTAGATAAAAATAGTTTTGACATTTAATTAAAAATGTAATATAATACGTATTAGAAAAAGCGAGAACCAAAGACAGTAGGCAAAAAAATAAGTCCTACCGAGGGGATACTTAAAACTACACGATAATTTTAAGCTTCCCTTGGGAAGCTTTTCTAATATAATAAGGAGGAGAATATGGCAAGCACAAAAATTCTTGAACAAAAGAAACTTGTTGTTGACGAAATTGTTAACAAATTAAAAACAAGTGAAAGTGTTATAATATTCCAATACCAAGGATTAACAGTTGAAGAACTTTCTGAATTAAGAAAAGAACTTAAAAACGTTGATTCAGAAGTAAGGGTTTATAAAAACACATTACTTAAAAGAGCTGCTGATGAATTAAATCTTAATTTAGATGAATTCTTAGAAGGACCAAATGCAATTCTATTTGGTAAAGAATTACTTGAACCAATTAAAATTGTATCAGAATTTGCTAAGAAACATGATAAATTAGATATCCGTGTAGGCGTTATCAGTGGAAATGTTGCAGATTTAGCTGTAATAAAAGAATATGCTACCATTCCATCAAGAGAAGGATTACTTACAATGCTTGCTGGTGGTATGATGCAATATGTTAAAGATTTAGCAATAGGATTAAATCTTTATGCCGAACAATTAGAAGGGAAGGAATAGAATATGGCAAAATTAAACAAAGAAGATTTTATAAGTGCATTAAAAGAAATGACAATTCTTGAAGTTAAAGAATTAGTTGACGCAATGAAAGAAGAATTTGGTGTTGATCCAATGGCTGTAGCTGTTGCTGCTGCTCCAGCTGCTGCTGTAGAAGAAGGACCAAAAACTAGAACAGTTGTATTAAAATCAGCTGGTGGAAACAAAATTGCAGTTATTAAAATCATTAAAGAAATTACTGGTTTAGGATTAGTTGAAGCTAAAGCTGTAGCTGACAATGGTGGAAATATTAAAGAAAATATTCCTGCTGAAGAAGCTGAAGCTATTAAGACTCAATTAACTGAAGCTGGTGCTGAAGTAGAATTAGTTTAATTCTAAAATTAGAACCACATTCGTGTGGTTTTTTTGTTGCTTTTAAGTTAAATATTTAGTATAATGTATACATGAAGAGTATTCTTCATAAAATAAAAAAAGGAACATTCGTAATGATATGAACCCCATTTCTTGGACAAAAGGGAAATGAGGTTTTATTATGAAAAAATTAAAATTAGAAGTTAAAAAACAAATATATCAAACAAAAAACGTAAATTTTATAAAATAAAAACTTAAATTTAAAAGCCACAATTAATTTTTGTGACTTTTTATTTTTGTTATAATTTCTTCTGTAGAAAATCCATAATTTTTAAGTTCAGTTATTATATTATTTAAATCATCATATAGTTCTAGAATTCTATCATTTTTAGCATTTATAATATCTTCAGTTATAAACGTTCCTTTGGTAGATTTAGTAATAATAATGCCTTTACTATCCAAAATATCATAAGCTTTTTTTACAGTATTTGGATTTATTCCTAAACTACAAGCTAGTTCTCTGATTGAAGGTATTTGTTCATTAGGTTTTAAAATATTTAAAATAACTAACTTTTCAACTCCTTTAACTATTTGTTCATAGATGGGGGTTCGTGACTGATAATCAATACTAATGTTCACTAGACATCATTCCTTTTGACAATTACCTTCATTATAGCATAAATCTTTATAACTGTTTAAAAAATCTTTAAAATTATCAACATCATTTATAATGTAACTATCTACTTTATCAAATGTATTTTCAAAACCATAATCAATAATCATATAATCATCTTGAACATTATCATTATAGTGTTCAATTAAATAATTCTTTAAAACATCTGGATATTTTGTTAAAATATATCTTAATATTTGAGAATTTTCCACATTTTCTGAATAATCATAAGGAATAAAAACTCTATTTAATATTTCATCTTTATTTTTTATAAATTTTTCATTAAAGTATTTAATAACATATTTTAATATATCTTTATTAGCATCAATAGATATTCTAAAATAATCAAATTTATGATTTTTGTAAGAGTATAAATCAATAATCTTATCATTTTCATCTTTAGTAGTTTTAATGTTTTTAAAATTAAGCTTAGATACATCTAATTTTTCAAAGTCAAGATAAGCACCATTTACAAGCTTGTAATTATAATTATTTGCATACTTGCGATAATCTTCATAATCTTTTTCATGAAGTTTATTATAAACATCAGTTGGTATATTTAGCATAATTCGTATATTACTATTTGGAATATAAAAGTCTTCACTGACAATATCATTTGCTTGTTCTATTCTTTCTATAAAGTCGAAATTATTAATTTCATAAACAATATCATCAACATAAAGATTTTTATATGTAAATGTTGTTGTGCTTAGAGTTACATTTCTACTATAAAGACCTATAAGTCCAAAATTAACAAAACATAAAAGTACAAATGTCCAAATAAAGATGATTACTGATTTCATTCCATTATAATTATTTTTTCTAGTAAATATATCATAAATAATACTATAAATAAAGGCAACGATTATAATTAAAAAACTTGTTAATAAGTCTTTTTCTTTAATAAATAAACTAACAATAAAGGCAAGTGGTATGATAGTAATAGTTTTAACTATATAATGCACGATTTCATTTGCAAACCCAATATTATTATTTTCCATTTTTCTTTTTCTGAATGCTATATAGCCTAAAAAAACATAAATTATAGAAAGAATAATAGTCTTAATAACATCTACCATATTAAATTCATTTTTTAAAATAAAACTTGATGGTAAACTTAAACTGGCAGATATATTTTTTTTAGCAATAACCTTATATTTGTATTCATTATTTTCATTTACACATGTACTTGCTACTGTGTTGCAACTAGATACTTTTAAATATGTTTGATTATAATTATCATATAAAACTTTATCACCATAACTTATAACCATGGGCATCCACATGATAATCATAGCAACAATCAAAGCTGTAATAAAATTACCTGTTATAGAAATACTTAAAGTAGCAATTATATAAACAAAAAAATATAGTATTAGAAAATAAATAAAATAATCTAATATAAAACTAAATGGTAAAAGCATATTAGTAAATAAACCAAATAATAAAAATATAATTGAATTTAAAAGTATTAAACAAAATATTAAAAAGAACCCACCTAAAAGATTGGAAAAATATAATTTGCATCTATTAATTGGTTTAGATAGATAAAAATCCACACTATTTTGTTTAAATAAATACTTATTCAGAGAATAAGCAATTATAATAGGGAGTATTAAAGCTCCAATATAATTTATTATATTAAATGGTATAAAGTTAACTATGTAATGATTTTGTTTTAAGTTCATAAATATAGTTATAATATTAAATACAGGTATAATAAAAACTAAGAATAAGAGCACTCCATTAGATTTCTTAATATTTTCTTTTAAAAACTTTAGATTAAAGAACTTCATTAAATTCATATCCAAGCACCTCCATTTTATAAATAAATATTTCTTCTAAAGTTAGTGGTAAATAATCCAAAATAATTGGTTTCATTTTAGATAGTTTATTTCGAACATCTTTATTATCTTCCATAATTATGGTAGCTATATTACCGAGTTTCTTATATGAAAGAATTTCAAAATCTTTAAAATCATCTTTAGAAAAGTCTTCTTTTAAAGAAATTTGCACTTTTATAATATTAGTTTTAAGACTATCAATATCACCTTCAAAGAGAATATTGCCTTTAAATAAAAGCCCAAGATTATCACAAATATCTTCAAGTTCTCTTAAATTATGACTAGTCATTATAATTGTAGTATCTTGTTTAGTCATTTGTTTTATGAGTAAATCTTTAAAATGTTTCCTAACTACAGGATCAAGTCCATCAAAGGTTTCATCAAAAAATAAGTATTTCGTATTACAAGCAATTGCACAAAGTAGGGCACATTGCCTTTTCATTCCTTTAGAAAAACTTGCCACTGGTTTATTGATATCAAGTTTTAATAATTTAGCTTCCTTTTTAACAAATTCTAAATCAAAATTTTCATAAAAACTTTGATAAAATATAGCTGTGTCAAGTAAGCTATACCCATTAAAGAAAAATAAATCATCAGGAACAAATACTATTTTCTTCTTTATTTCCTCATTATCATAAGATTTTTCTCCATCTATAAGTATTTCTCCATTATCAGCAGTATAAATACTACATATTAGACGAAGAAGGGTCGATTTACCAGAGCCATTAGCACCCACTAAACCATAAATTGCATTATCAGGGATGTGACAATCAAGATTTTCGATAACTCTCTTATCTTTCCCAAATGCCTTACTTAAATTCTTAAGTTCTATCATTTTTATCCTCCATTGTACTATATGTACTAGTACAACTAAAATATACCATATTAATTTTAATAAATCAAGGATAAAATTTTAATTTAATAAATTGACAATTATAATCATATTTAATATAATACACTTACAGGTGATAAAGATGCTTAAAAATATAAATAATAAACTAAAAGATAATAGAGGCTGGGGTTTGGTTGAAATGCTTGTCTTAAGTGGTATACTTCTACTTGCATTACTTTTTGCAGTTTACTTAATCTATAAATTATATAGCAGTTTTTAAATCTGCTTTTGATTTAAATGTGGGGTTAATTATGTCAAAAATATCAAATTGTTTATTAATACTTGAATATTTAGAAAATGGTTGAAAATACAATATAAAGGAACTAGCAGAAAAACTTGAAGTATCCGAAAGAATGGTTAGAAGTTACAAGGAAGAACTTGAAAAAAGTAAGGAAAACAATGAAAACAGTGTAATTAGTTTAAATTATGTTTGTAAAGATCCTGAAAAAAAAGTTTTATATCTTTAGCAGCAACATTAATACCATGTGCAATATTATTAAATTATTATTTGGATAATGATTATCAAAGAATAATTGATAGTACGAAAGAATATGATTATAATTTTGATGTAAATTGTGATGTTTTTGAAATCTTTACAGGATTTGAAACATTATCAGCAAGCAAATATTTAGAATCTACGATGGTTGAAGCTGGTATTGGCATTCCCGTAATTCATGATAAGTATTTATATTGTCATGGTAGAAGTACATTATCAAAAACTTACAATAATATAGCAATATATTTTAATTTAGGTCAGACTTAGATAAACTATTATTAAGTGAATTAACTAAAAAATACTATAAAGAAGTAATTGTATTAGATAGTAAACCAACTCTTTTATCGGAGTATAACTTATTAGTAAAGTGCATGTATCTAACAAAATACATTGTCTCTCAAAAAGATCAGGCGTAGATTATAATACAATTGTAAAAAAACTCTATAGATTTAATAAAGGCGTATGATAATAAGAAAACAACAAATTAACCCAAAAATCATTATTTTTTCTTGACAAACATATCATATTAATGTTATAGTATATTTGCATTTTGAAAAGACGGGTTCTGCTTAGGTAGAACCTAGTTTAAAACAATGTTCGATACACCAGGATGTGTGTTAATGGAAAGGAGCGAAAATAAATGCCTACGATCAATCAATTAGTAAAGAAAAATCGAAGCAAAAAAACAAGAAAGAGTAAAAGTCCAGTATTAAATGTTGGATTTAACACTCTAGAAAAGAAACAAACTGATGCAAAGAGTCCACAAAAAAGAGGAGTTTGTACTAAAGTTGGTACAAGAACACCTAAAAAACCGAACTCAGCATTAAGAAAATATGCTCGTGTTAGACTTTCTAATGGTAAAGAAATCGATGCTTATATTCCAGGAGAAGGACACAATTTACAAGAACACAGTGTTGTTTTAGTAAGAGGTGGCCGTGTTAAGGATTTAATCGGTGTTCGTTATCATATCGTAAGAGGTACACTTGATACTCACGGAGTTCAAGACCGTAAACAAGGACGTAGTAAATACGGAACTAAAAAAGACAAAAAATAATAGAATAGGAGGAAAATTAAATGCGTAAAAGACGTGCAGTTAAAAGAGATGTACTACCAGATCCTATATATAATTCAAAAGTAGTTACTAAATTAGTAAACCAAATTATGTTAGATGGTAAAAAAGGTACAGCTCAAAAGATATTATATGAAGCATTTGATATAGTTGCTGAAAAAACTGGAAAACCAGCTTTAGAAGTTTATAGTGCTGCATTAGAAAATATCAAACCAGCTCTTGAAGTTAAATCTCGTAGAGTTGGGGGCTCAAACTATCAAGTTCCAATGGAAGTTAATGATGAAAGAGCTCAAACACTAGCTTTAAGATGGTTAGTTAATTATGCAAAATTAAGAAATGGAAAGGGAATGGCCATTAATCTTGCAAACGAAATCATAGATGCCTCAAACGGTACTGGTGGAGCTTGCAAAAAACGTGAAGATACTCATAGAATGGCAGAAGCAAATAAAGCATTTGCTCATTATAGATGGTAATTGCTTATGGCTAGAGACGTTTCAATTGACAAATTAAGAAATATCGGTATCATGGCTCACATCGATGCCGGTAAAACAACTACAACAGAAAGAATTTTATTCTTAACTGGTATTACACACAAAATCGGAGAAACTCACGAAGGTGAATCTCAAATGGACTGGATGGAACAAGAAAAGGAAAGAGGTATTACAATTACTTCTGCTGCTACTACTTGTCACTGGAAAGAATATAGATTAAACATTATCGATACCCCAGGTCACGTAGACTTTACTATCGAAGTTCAAAGAAGTTTAAGAGTTCTAGATGGTGCTATAGCTCTAATTGATGCTCAAGCAGGTGTAGAACCTCAAACTGAAACTGTTTGGAGACAAGCAAATGAATATAAAGTACCAAGAATGATTTGCGCTAACAAAATGGAAAAGATGGGTGCTGACTTCTACTATTCACTTGATACAATTAAAAGTAGATTAGGTGCTAACGCTGCTCCAATTATGTTACCAATCGGTGCTGAACAATTCTTTGAAGGTTACATTGATTTAGTTACTAAAAAAGCATACAAATATGATGGAACTGAAAAACAAGAATTAACTGAAATGGAAATCCCAGCAGACATGGTACAAAAAACTGAAGAATATAGAACTAAATTAATTGAAGCAGTAGCTGATTTTGATGAAGAACTAATGATGAAATACCTAGATGGTGGAGAAATAACTGAAGAAGAACTTAAAGCTGCTATTAGAAAAGCTACATTATCTGTAGGATTCTTCCCAGTTTTATGTGCTGATGCTCTAGGAGACAAAGGAACACGTGCTTTACTTGATGCTGTTATTGATTACCTACCAGCACCAACTGATATTGAAGCCATTGAATGTACTGATGCAAAAGGAAACGATGTATTAAGACATCCAAGTGATTCTGAACCATTCACAGCACTAGCATTTAAGATTATGACTGACCCATATGTTGGTAGACTTTCATTCTTCCGTGTTTATTCAGGAGTTTTAAAAAGTGGTTCATACGTTTTAAACTCAACTAAAGACGAAAAAGAAAGAATTGGTCGTATCTTACAAATGCATGCTAACCAAAGAAAAGAAATAACTGAAGTATATGCAGGAGAAATCGCTGCAGCAGTTGGTCTAAAAAATACTACAACTGCAGATACATTATGTGATGAAAAAAACCCATGTATCATGAAGGGTATGGAATTCCCAGCTCCAGTTATTGATATAGCTATTGAACCAAAGAGTAAAAATGATCAAGATAAAATGGCAATTGCTATTCAAAAATTAGTTGAAGAAGACCCAACTCTAAGAGTTAAAACAGATACAGAAACTGGTCAAACAGTTTTATCTGGAATGGGTGAACTACACTTAGACATTATTGTTGACCGTATGCGTCGTGAATTTAATGTTGAATGTAATAAAGGTAAACCACAAGTTGCTTACCGTGAAACTCTAACTCAAGCTGCTGAATGTGAAGGTAAATATATCAAACAATCAGGAGGACGTGGACAATACGGACATGTTTGGGTTAAATTCGAACCAAATCCTGAAAAGGGATATGAATTCGTTGATGCTATCGTTGGTGGTGTAGTTCCTCGTGAATATATACCTGTAACAGATAAAGGATTACAAGAAGCTATGGCTGGTGGTATCCTTGCTGGTTATCCAATGGTAGATGTTAAAGCAACATTATTTGATGGATCATACCATGATGTAGACTCATCAGAAATGGCCTTCAAAATTGCTGCATCTATGGCTTTAAAAGAAGCTAAGAATAAGTGTAAACCTGTACTTCTAGAACCAATTATGAAAGTAGAAGTTGTTGTTCCAGAAGAATATATGGGTAATGTTATGGGAGATTTAACTAGTAGACGTGGTAAACCACTTGGAAATGAATCTCGTGGAAATGCTTTATCAATTAATGCAATGGTTCCACTAGCAGAAATGTTTGGTTATGCTACAAGTTTACGTTCAAACTCTCAAGGACGTGGTAACTTCACAATGACTTTAGACCATTATGAAGAAGTTCCAAAAAATATTGCTGAAGAAATTATAAAGAAAAACAGCATAAATTAAGAATAATACTTGAAAAATCTTCAAGCATTAGATAAAATATAATAGTAATATAAGAAAAGGAGGAAATTATTATATGGCAAGAGAAAAATTCGATCGTTCAAAAGAACACGTTAATATTGGTACCATTGGACACGTTGACCATGGTAAAACAACGTTAACTGCTGCGATCACAAAATACTTTGGACAATTTGTTGATTATGCTGATATCGACAAAGCTCCAGAAGAAAGAGAAAGAGGTATAACTATCAACACTGCGCATGTTGAATACGAAACTGAAAAACGTCACTATGCACACGTTGACTGCCCAGGCCACGCTGACTATGTTAAAAACATGATCACTGGTGCTGCACAAATGGATGGAGCTATCCTAGTTGTATCTGCTGCAGATGGTCCTATGCCACAAACTAGAGAACACATTTTGTTATCTCGTCAAGTTGGTGTGCCTAAGATCGTGGTTTACATGAATAAATGTGACCAAGTTGATGATCCAGAACTACTTGATTTAGTAGAAATGGAAATCAGAGAATTATTAGGAGAATATGGATATGATTCTGAATGTCCTATTATCCGTGGTAGTGCTTTAAAAGCCCTTGAAGGTGATGAAGCTGCTGCTCAAAGTATCCGTGACTTAATGGCTGCTGTTGATTCTTATATCGATGCACCAGTTCGTGATACTGATAAACCATTCTTAATGAGTATTGAAGACGTATTCACTATCTCAGGACGTGGAACAGTTGTTACTGGACGTGTTGAACGTGGACAACTAAAACTTAACGACGAAGTTGAAATCGTTGGTCTAAGACCTACAACTAAAACAGTTGTTACTGGTATTGAAATGTTTAGAAAATCTCTAGACTATGCTCAAGCTGGTGACAATGCTGGATGCTTACTTCGTGGTATTGCTCGTGATGGCGTTGAACGTGGACAAGTTTTGGCTAAACCAGGAAGTGTTACACCTCATACAAAATTCAAAGCAAGCGTATACGTTCTATCTAAAGAAGAAGGAGGACGTCATACACCATTCTTCTCAAATTATCGTCCACAATTCTATTTCAGAACTACTGACGTAACAGGTGTTATTGAATTACCTGAAGGAGTAGAAATGGTTATGCCTGGTGATAACGTTGACATGACTGTTGAACTTATCGCTCCAGTTGCTCTAGAAAACGGAACTAAATTCTCTATCCGTGAAGGTGGAAGAACTGTTGGTGCCGGTGTTGTATCTGAAATTCTTAAATAATTGATGATATAAAATTAAAACAATCTCTCTAGCAGAGATTGTTTTTTTGACGTTTTTTATGTAAATGTGTTACAAATTATATTTTACTATATAAACAAAAGACTTATAATAAAATAAAGGGAGGAAACATGGAAACAAATAAGGTAATAGAGCTGCTTGAAAAGCAAAATATCATTTTACAAGCACAATTAAATGAACAAAGAATGTTAAATCAACAAATGTATGAAATGCTCAAGGCTATGAGTGTTGCCTTAAATATAAACAATGTGGCGCAAAAAACACCTGAACCTGAAGAAGAGTTACCAATAGCCTTTAGATAATAAATATGCTAATTAATAAAAAAGAAGATGCAAGAAAAATAGTTATATTTTTCCAACATCTTTTTTTTATTTTGCTTTTGGATAAGGTTTTCTTTCATTTGTGAGCCCAAGCAAATAATCGGTTGATACATTATAATAATTAGCTAGTATCACAAGTTTGTCTATTGGAAGTAATCTAATTCCCATTTCATACCTACTATATTGAACTTGTGATGTATTTAAAACTTTTGCTATATCTTTTTGTGATAAATCCCTATCTTTTCTAATATCTTTTAATCTTGTTAAATTTATATACATATTTCTCACCATATAAATTTTGTCATATAACCAAATGGTTATCTTGACTTTAATACCAAATAGTTATATAATATTTTTGCATAATACTATATAGTTATAAAAATGGAGGCAGTAATGAAGAAAAAGAAAAAATTAATAATTGTTTTTGTTATTATCACACAATTATTGTTAAATATACATTTTATTATTAATAAAAAAAGCATTAAAGAAACAAAAGAATTACCTAAAACAGTAAAAAAATATAACAATGTAATAAGCATGATGCTTGAAACAGAAGTAAGTTCCGGTAATTACGAACTTACAACAAGAGAAAATTGGCCAACGGAAGGTTATATATTTAATACAGATTTATCAAAATGTGAAAATGACGGAGAAATTTTATGGGACAATTCAAACAAAAAAGTAATTTTTAATGGAAATACTTCAGATAAATGTTATGTATATTTTGATAAATTACCCCATTTTATTATTACAGATGGAAGTTCTAATAAAAAAATGTATTATTTTGAATACAATATGATTTGGGAAGAATGGGTTAATTCAAGTTATAATGATGGAAATGTAAAAAATAAAGATAATTATATTATTTATAATGATATAAATGTTTATACTACCACTGGACCAGCATGTGGAAAAATGTCTATTGTTGAAAACAACAATTATAATACATGCTCTGGTATGTGCCCTAACAAAGGCGCTTGTGGTTAATAAAATTTAATAAAAAAACAAACATAGTTCTTTGTTTGTTTTATTTATTAAATTCTTTAGCTAATGCACCACTTTTAAGTAATTTATCATATAATTTTTCATCTATAACTAAATCAAATTCTCCAATATATTCATAAACATCTGGGTTAAATCCCATTTTAAATCTATTCAATCCATAATAATGATTATCTTTTGATAAATCAGCAGTAATACCATTTAAATCTAAATATTTATAATTCTTTTGATAATATTTAATAATAGCATAATACAAGTAATAGTTGGCACTAAATCTAGATAATGACTTATCAAAACCACTTATTTGAATAATAACTCTATTTTGATATTTTATAACTAGAGCACCGGCAACATAAGTTTCTAAACCAGTATTTAAATTTTTAGAAGCTTCAGCAATATCATTTTTGTAAGCAAGAAGTGCTCTATCTGAATTCATTTTAGCATTTATAACATTAGCATTATTATTTGTTAATAATTTATTATTAAGTTCAGCATTTCTTCTAAGTTCCAAATTATAAGAATTCTGAGCATTAATTAAAAACTTTTTATAATCAACTTTAACAAGCAATAAATCAACATCTGCAGTTTTACTAAATACATTATAAAAATCATTATAATAATATTCATCTTTATTAATTTTATTTTTAATAAATTTATAAAAAATGCTTATTTTATCAGGTTCAGCTTTTTCAAGAATAAGACCTTTTCTAAGACCTTTTTTAACTTTATTTCTAGTATTTTTAGATAAATTAGTATGGTTATAACCTTCCATATTAACAATGGCATTTACTCTAGGTAAAAGAGATTCAAAATTCATATTATTTTTAAGTTTTTTATATCCACATTTAGTTAAATTATCTATAATTCTATAATTTTCATTATACTCAAAGTTCATAGTTTTTTTATTTAACTTAGCTACAGCTATTTCAGGATTAATTTTAATAAAAGCAAAACCTCTTTTTTTATAATATTCTTTAACTTTTCTTGTAAATTCTTCAAGTAAGTATTCATTAGAATAATTAATTAAAAATCCACGAGGTGAGTAACCAAAATAAATATTACCAATTTTTTTATAAAGAATTAAAGCTGCCGCAACAACTTCATCAGCACCATAAGAAATAAATTCATACTCATAACCTTCCTCAGCTTTAATTAAAGCATAGTTAATAGACTCATGAAAATTACCAATAAAATGAGTACTAGCAAATTCTTTAAATTCTGCAAGTGACATTTCTTTTAAGTTCATATAAAAACCTCCCTCATAAGTAAGACAACATTATACCATAAATTGACGTTAAAATCTATAAAATTGTTGCTAAAACGTACTATTTTATGTATAATATAATTGGGTGATAAAAATGGCAAATGGCTTAAGAAATAGTATTGAAAATATGTACAAAAGAATGATTTGGTATTCGATTGGAACAGCATTAATAACAATTATCACAGGTATTGTTTTATTATTAGTTCCAGAATTAAGTGGAAAAGTACTTGGTATAATTGTTGGTATCATTTTCCTTATCGAAGGAATAAACTCAATTTATAAGTATTTTCATCGTGAAGGAGCTAAATTATATAATTTAAATCTAGTATTTGGTGTAATTTATGCAGTTCTAGGTGTAGTTATAATTTTAGTGCCATCAAGTGTAGTTGAATTCATAACAATATGTCTTGGTATCTACATGATAGTTAATGGCGCAAGTAAAGTAAATTATGCATTATGGTTAAAGAGAGGTAATGAAGACTCTTGGTTAATAACACTTGCAACAGGTATTTTAGTGGCTATTGTAGGTGTTCTTGTAATATTTAATCCTTTTGAAAGTTTAACTCTTACAAAACTTGCCGGAGCATTCTTAATTATCACAGGTATTTTAGATTTCATGGATACTATTTTATTTAAAAATCGTAGTAAAGAAATAATGGAAATATTTTGGTAAAGAAAAGTAAAATTAAAAGTAAAATTAATCGTTTTACTTTTTAATTTGTCAAAATTTTGATATACTAATATAGAGGAAGAAGGGGATAAAATGTTTATAAAAGACATTCACGCTAGAGAAATATTAGATAGTCGTGGAAATCCAACTATTGAAGTTGATATGACTTTAGATAATGGGGTGACTGCTACAGCATCTGTTCCAAGCGGGGCATCAACTGGTTCCAGAGAAGCTTTAGAACTTCGTGATAAAGACCCAAAAAGATTCGAAGGAAAAGGAGTACTTCAAGCTGTAAGTAATGTAAATACCATAATTAGACCAGCTTTAATAGGAAAAAAAGCAGACCAATTAAGTATAGATAATTATTTAATAAAATTAGATGGCACCGAAAACAAAAGCAACTTAGGTGCAAATGCCATATTGGCTGTATCACTTGCATGTTTAAAATGCTTAGCTAAAGCAAATGATAAAGAACTTTACGAATATGTATCAAACAAGAGTGTAACAATGCCTATACCAATGATTAACATTATAAATGGTGGTGCCCATGCTGTAAATAATATTGATATACAAGAATTCATGATTATGCCTGTTATGAAGAGTATTAAAGAAAGAATAAGGGCAGCATCTGAAGTATTTCATGCGTTAAAAAAACTATTAAGTATCAATGGCTTTGCTGTAGGTGTTGGTGATGAAGGTGGATTTGCTCCAAATTTAAATAATAATACAATGGCTTTAGATTTTATTATGGAAGCTATTAGAAAAGCTGGCTATAAACCAGGTGAAGATATATTTATTGCTTTAGATGTAGCAGCTAGTGAACTTTATGATAAAGAAACTAATACCTATAAACTAGATGGAAAATCATTTACTAGTGAAGAATTAATAACATTTTATAAAAAATTAATAGATACATATCCAATTCTAAGTATTGAGGACCCATTCTATGAAAATGATTTTGAAACACTCGCTAAATTTACATCCCTAGTAGGAAGTCGCATTATGATCGTCGGAGATGACTACTTTGTAACAAATGAAAAATACTTAGAAAAGGGAATAGAAATGCATGCTGGTAATGCCATTTTACTAAAAGCTAACCAAATAGGTACAGTAAGTGAAATGATTAGAACTATTATGCTTGCTAAGAAAAATAATTATAAAACAATTATCTCACATCGAAGTGGTGAAACCGAAGATACATTTATTGCGGATTTAGCTGTAGGCTTAGCAATACCATTTATAAAAACTGGTTCAATGTGTCGTGGTGAACGTATTGCAAAATACAATAGACTAATGAGAATTGAAGAAAAATTAAAAAGAGACTAGTTATTTAGTCTTTTTTATTTTATAATATAATTGGTGATAAAATGAAAAAAATAGTAGATGGCAATAATGCTTGTAGTAAAGTAGCATATTACTTTAGTGAAGTATGCAGTATATATCCAATAACACCATCAAGTCCGATGGCATCAAATATTGATGCTTTAACAAGCACAAATTTGCTTAATATATTTAATGATAAACCTAAAGTATTAGAAATGGAGTCAGAAGCCGGAGCTGCTGGTGCCTTACATGGTGCTCTTTTATCAGGTTCCTTAGCATCAACATTCACAGCTAGTCAAGGTCTTCTTTTAATGATACCAAACATGTATAAAATAGCTGGAGAAATGTTACCTGCTGTAATACACGTAGCATCACGTTCTTTAGCAACTCATGCTTTATCAATATTTGGTGACCATCAAGATATTTATGAAGTGCGTCAAACAGGATTTTGTATACTTGCATCATCTAGTGTTTTTGATGCTCAAAACTTAGCAGCCGTAGCACATTTATCAGCTATAAAAGGAAGCCTTCCATTTGTACACTTTTTTGATGGATTTAGAACAAGTCATGAACTAAATACAATTGAAGAACTACCAGAAGATAAAATTCTATCTTTAGTGGATCACGATGCAATCAATAAATTTAAGGATAGATGTCTAAATGTTGGTAAGAAATATCAATATGGAATGGCTCAAAATGAAGATATTTATTTTCAATGTATGGAAGCAAGAAATAAATATTATGATGCTATGCCAGATATTGTAAATGACTATATGGAGAAGATTAATGAAATAATGGCGACAGATTATAAACCATTTAATTATTATGGAGCAAGCGATGCTGAGAACATTATAATTGCCATGGGCAGTGTCACTGATACAATTAAAGAAGTAGTAGATAAACTAGACAATGTTGGTTTAATTGAAGTTCATTTATATCGACCATTTAGTAAAGAATATTTCTTAAATGTTTTACCTGAGTCTGTTAAAAATATTGCAGTTTTAGATAGAACTAAAGAAGCAGGCTCAACTGGTGAACCTTTATATTTAGATGTATGCAGCATTCTAAAAGGTAAAGATATAAACATTTATGGTGGAAGATATGGTTTATCAAGTAAGAATACAACTCCAAGTGAAATATATAGTGTTTATAAAATGTTAGAAACAAGTCCAAGAAACAACTTTACGATTGGCATAAATGATGATGTAACAAAATTAAGTTTAAAAGAAGAACATATCGAAATAGAAAATGATAACAAAGAAATAAAAATAGTTGGTTTTGGTAGTGATGGAATGGTAAGCGCCAGCAAAGATTTACTAAAAATATTACATGCTAGCAAAGACTTTTACGTTCAAGGTTATTTTGAATATGATTCTAAAAAAAGTGGTGGTGTAACTATCTCTCATTTAAGATATGGAGATAACAAAATAAATGAACCATACTATGTAACACACCCAGAAATAACTGTTGTTACCAAAGATATTTACTTTAGAATGTTTGATATTATAGAAAGTTTAAAAGAAAACGGAACACTACTTATTAACACTATAAAAAATGAAGAAGAGTTACTCAAATTACTTCCAACTAAAGTAAAAAATACTATTTTTAAGAAAAATATTAAAGTATATTATATAGATGCTGAAAATATTGCAAGTGAAAATCATCTAAAAGGCAAAATAAGTAAAATAATGGAGGTATTAATTCTTAATTTACTTAATGTTGAAGATGCAACATCAATGCTTGAAGATTCAATTAAAAAAGCTTTTGCCACAAAAGGTGAAGATATAGTTAACAATAACATTTTAGCAATGCATGAAGCTTTATCAAATTTAAAAGAACTTAAAATAACACATGAATATGACGAAACAATAAGCATAATTGATGATAATGTTATAAATATGATAAATGAACGAAGAGGTAATGAAATACCTGTAAGTATGCTAATGGATTATGCCTTTGGTCGTTTTCCAGGTGCAACCACAAACAATGAAAAGAGAAATATTTCAAACATTGTACCAAAATGGATATCTGAAAATTGTATAGAGTGTGGAATGTGTGCTTTAGCTTGTCCACATGCTGTCATCAGGGCCATAGCAAATGATGAAGATGTTGATGGCATCCCATTTATTGGTCAAGATGGGCTTAAATATTCTATAAAAATAAGTGAAAAAGATTGTACAGGCTGCGGAGTATGTGCAAGTGTTTGCCCAGGAAAAATGGGTAAAAAAGCTTTAAAAATGGTTGAAAAAGTAGAAAAAACAAGTATAGACTTTGATGGAGTAAAAAGTGTAAATCCACTTCCAAAAACTACAATTAAGGGAGTAGCATTAGAAAAACCATTATTTGCGTTTTCTGGTGCTTGTGCTGGATGCGGAGAAACACCATATATTAAAATGCTAACTCAAATTCTTGGTGAAAAATTAGTTATTGCTAATGCCACAGGTTGTTCAAGTATTTATGGAGGTTCAACTCCATCAACACCATATAGCATTCCATGGGCAAACTCATTATTCGAAGATAATGCTGAATTTGCTTTAGGTATTCATATTTCTTACAAGCAAAAAAGAGAAAGAATAAAGCATATTATGGAAGAAACAATTAATTCTGTTGAAATAGATGTAAAAGATTTATTTACAAAGTGGCTAGAAAATGAAAATGATTTTGAAATTACTAACAAAATTAAATCCGAATTAAAAGGAAAAACACTTCCAAAAGAATTAAATGATTTAATAGATTATGTGCCTGCAAGGACAGTCTGGGCAATCGGTGGTGATGGCTGGGCTTATGACATTGGTTATGGAGGACTTGATCATGTACTTCATTCAAATGAAAACATTAAAGTATTGGTTTTAGACACTGAAGTTTATTCAAATACTGGTGGCCAAGCAAGTAAATCAACAAAACTTGGAGCAGTCGCAGAATTTGCTAACTTTGGTAAAAGAACTGCTAAAAAAGATTTATTTAGAATTGCATCATGCATACCAAATTGTTATGTCGCAAGCATATCACTCGGAGCCAATATGATGCAAGCAATAAAAGCCTTTAATGAAGCCGAAGCTCATAATGGTCCTGCAATAATAATAGCTTACTCACCATGTATTGAACACGGAATTAAAACAGGTATGACCCATTCTAGCGAAGAACAAAAACTAGCAGTAGAATGCGGATATACAATTTTAATGCGACATGATGGAGAAACTCATATTGACTCTAAAGAACCTAATTTTGATAAATATGAAACTTTCTTAGATAATGAAGTAAGATTTAATGCCTTAAAAATTAAAGATAAAGATTTAGCAAATAAAGTTCTTGAAGAGCAAAAAGAAAATGCCATTAAAAGATATGAATATTACAAAAAAATAACCACAAAATAAAGGAAAATAATATGAATACAAAAAGAAGTAAAAAGTACACTATACCAAAATTAATCCTAGTAACTATTCTAGGATTAATTGGTATAATACTTATAAAAAAATCAAATATTTTAAGTGTAAACGATTACGATGCATTATTTGCATGTATAAAAAAATATACTATAGAAATATTACTAGGTTTAATGTGTATTATTTTCTTTTTTTATTATGCATTAACGTATCTAATTTGGTTAATATATAAGCCTAAAAAAGAAATAGTTTATCTTTTAAAAAACGAAGATAATATATGTACATTTATTTCTAAAAATGGTAAAGAATACAAATACAAGAACTGTAATAAAACAGAAAACAAGCATTACTATGTAATAAAAAATCAATTTTTTATATACGAAGTTTTAGAAGAATGTACAGACACAAATTTAACAATACAAAATTTAAAAGAAAGGTACTGGTCTACATATTATTTTCCTTATAATAAATATGAAAATACAATTATTTTACCTTTTATTTATATCCTTATGATACCCGGAATATTAACTATATTATTTGATAAATCAAATAATAAAATATTTGGTTTTATTTGGTGTCTAATTCCCTTTGTATTAATTATGTATGACTTATTCTTAAAGATTAAAAACAAAAAGAATTTAGGGAATGAAGAACATATAAGTACTAAAGAAAATTTAAGAAATTTAATAATAATTATTGGGGCTTTAATACCAAGTTTGTTTCTAACTTACACCATTTATCAAGTGCATGACCTCCTTTCAAAATTTATATTCTTTGGATTATTATGTGAAAGTATAAGTTTTCTTGGTTATGCAATATCAAAAGTTATAAATAATAAAAAAATAGAAAAAATCTTCAAAATTTTAATTATAATTTTTGCTTTAATTTATTTTATTGGCTTGTTAACCTTTTGTTTTTATCTTTTTCTAAAAAAATAACCAACAAAAAAAGCGGAGATTTCCGAAGAAATCTCCTAAAAGAATAAAAAGGGGTTGACTAGTGTGATACTAGCACCAATTCGCCTTCTTTAAGTGAATTGGTGATTACTATCTTAATCGAAAAAGTACAATTTGTCAAGCTATTTTTGCAAAAATTTGTTATAATTATGACGGAGGTACAAATGAACTTAGAATTATTACCCAAAATAGGTCCTAAAACTATAAATATACTAAATAAAATTAATATAAATACTGTGGAAGAGTTACTTACATACTATCCATATCGTTATAATGTTATTAAATTTATTAATATTAATGATGCCGATGAAACAATGACTTATTATATTAAGGCAAAAGTTTTGAATGTGCCAAAAGTAGCCTATATCAAAAGAAACTTTAATCGTTTAGACTTTTTAGCAAGTAACAATAATCATGATTTTAAAGTAGTTATTTTTAACAGAGCTTTTTTAAAGAAAAATTTAACATCAGATAGAGAAATAGTTTTAATAGGTAAATATTCTAAGATAAAAAATACTTTTACTGCCAATGATATTAAATTTAAAGCTGAAGATGAAAAAATAGAACCAATCTATCATTTAACGGAAGGACTTAAAAATTCTAGCTTAGAAAGTATGATAGAAACAGCTTTAAATAAAAAGATAAATATTGATGATAATATTCCAACATATTTAAATGACAAATATAACTTATTAAGTAAAGATGATGCAATAAGAAAAATACATAAGCCAGAAAATATAAATGATATAAAACAAAGTGAGTTAAAACTAATTTATGAAGAATTATTTATTTACATGTTTAAAATAAATTACTTAAAAAATATTAATAAAATAACTAAAGGCTTACCAAAGAATTTTGATGAAAATGAAGTTCAAGAATTTTTATCAAGTTTAAATTTTGAATTAACGACAGATCAATTAAAAACAATTGAAGAAATACTTAAAGATATGAAAGAAAATAAAAGAATGAATAGACTTGTTCTAGGTGATGTAGGTTCAGGGAAAACAATCGTAGCAATTGCTTCAATACTTGCAAATTTTCTAAGTGGATATCAATCAACATTTATGGCACCAACAGAAATACTAGCAAAACAACACTATGAGTCCATCAAAGAATATTTTAAAGAATATGATATAAACATAACTTTATTAACTGGAAGTCTTACTAAAAAACAAAAGGAAAAGTTATATACTCAAATTGAAAATGGTGAAATTGATATTGTAATTGGTACTCATGCCTTATTAAATGATAATTTAAATTTTAAAAATTTAGGTTTAGTAATTACTGACGAACAACATCGCTTCGGAGTTAACCAACGTAACTTACTTCAAAACAAAGGACTAAACGGAGATGCAGATGTACTATATTTATCAGCAACCCCAATACCAAGAACTTATGCATTAACAATTTATGGTGATTTAGATTTATCTCAAATTAAAACGAAACCAAATATTAGAAAAGAAATAATAACAAAGATAGAAGAAGAAAAAAACATCAAGGAAGTTTTAATTAAAATGTATGATGAGTTAAAACAAAATCATCAAATATTCGTAGTTTCTCCTTTAATTGAACAAAATGATGAACTTAATTTAAATAGTGTTATTGAATTAAAAGAAAAGCTAAATAAAGCCTTTAATAACAAAGTTAGAATTGAAATATTACATGGAAAATTAAAGCAAAAAGAAAAAGATAATCTTATGAAAGAATTCGGGGAAAACAAAATAAATATTTTAATATCAACCACAGTTATTGAAGTAGGAATAGACGTGCCAAATGCATCGATGATGGTTATTTATAATGCTGAAAGATTTGGTCTTGCAACACTTCACCAACTTCGAGGCAGGGTAGGAAGAAGCAATATTCAGAGTTATTGTTATTTAGTAACTAATTCAAGTAATAATGAAAGACTTAAAGTAATGGAAGAATCTTCAGATGGTTTTTATATTGCAGAAAAAGATTTTGAACAACGTGGTCAAGGTGATCTTTTCGGAGTAAAACAAAGTGGAGATATGTCATTTAAAATTGCAAATTTAAAAAGAGATTTTAATATATTAACTCAAGCAAACATTGATGCCAAAGAATTTTTAGATAATAAATCTTATCAAGATTATGATTATTACAAAAATATAATAAAAGAAATAGATTTTCTAGATTGATTATCTATTTCTTTTATTATACTAATAAAAAAGTGTTTTGTAATTTTTAACTATTTTAAAATTTTGCCACATAAACTGCCACATAGAGCATTTTTAGTTTTTAAAAAAGTCCCTAAAATAAACAAAAACGAGAGCTTTCGCTCTCTTCAGGGGGTTTTGGTTGATCTCTTCACATTGAGATTCGTAAGAGAGATCAGGTTATTAGCATGACTTGTATCATGCTAGTATAATCTTAATATTTTTTTTGAAGTTTGTCAATAACTTTTTCAAAATTTGACAAATTATTCTTATAATAATATAATCATAACGAAGAAAGAACTCAAAAATTGATAAAAAAGTAGATAAGGAGATTAGTCATGATATTAAATGTAAGTGGTAGAACAGATATAGTAGCATTTTATTCAAAATGGTTTTTAAATAGATTAAAAGAAGGATATGTAGATGTTAGAAATCCATTTAATCCAAATTTAGTAAGTAGAATTGATTTTGATGATGTAGATTTAATATTGTTTTGCACTAAAAATCCTATACCTATCGTAGATAAACTTGGTGATATTAAAATACCATATATATTTCATGTAACAATAACTCCATATAAAGATGATATAGAACCAAATTTACCATCTAAAAGTAAAATAATCGAAGCAGTCAAAAAGATATCAACAAGGGTTGGTATAGATAATATTTATGTAAGATATGACCCAATTTTTATAAGTGAAAAATACAATATAGAATACCACATAAAAGCATTTACAAAGTTATGTAGTCTTTTAAAAGGTTATGTTAAGACTATAATTGTATCATTTATAGATAATTATAAAAATGTAAGAAAAAATCTACCATACTTAAAGTATCGTTCATTTACTGAAGAAGATTATAAGTTAATTGGTGAAAATTTTAGCAAAATTGCCAAAGATAACAATATGGTGATACAAACATGTTTTGAGGAAAGAAATTTAACAGAATATGGATTTATCAAAGGCGAATGCATGTCAAAAGAACTTGCTTTTAAACTAACGGGTAAAACATATAAAAAGTGGCAAGCGCGTAAAGGTAATGCTTGTAATTGTGTAGAGTTAGTGGATATTGGTGTGTATAATTCGTGTAATCATTTATGTAAATACTGTTATGCAAATTATGATGAAAGTAAAGTTAAAGAAAATATTAACAACCATGATATAAATTCATCACTATTAATAGGTCACATAAATAGTGATGATATTATAAAACCAAAAAAAAAGTAAAGTTTACATAAAATTTACAAGTTTAATATACAATATAATTATTAATTTTAAGAAAAGAATGTTATAATAAACATATGAAGGAGGCTTAATTTGTGGAACAAACTATTGATATTAAAAATATATATGATGTTATGAATTGTATAAATATGGTAGTAATAAATGCCAAGAATCCAAAGAGTATAAGTAGTCCAAAATATCAAAAGGCCCAAGATATTGTCAGTGAAGTGAAAAATTCATGGAAAAAATACATGGAAGCAGTTGTTTTAGAAAGTATTTTATCAAAAATAACTTTTAAAGATAGTTTAAGTGAAAACGGACAAAAAATATACAATGAATTAAAACAAATAGCAAACAAAAAGAATACTTATCTTGAAAATTTTAAAAGATTAATAACAAAACAAAAATTAGGTTTATTTGAAGAAATGAATGTAGTATCAACATACTTTGTTAGATACGAAATTAACTTGGATAATGAAAAAGAATATGTTTTACATGAGTCTAAGGATCGTAAAAATCTAACAAGTATTAATAATTCACTAAACAATCAAGGCATCGGACTACTTAGTATATTTGAAAAACTAGAAAGACAAAGAGAATTTAGTAAAGAAAGTCCTTTAGAAATTGAAGCAAAATTAAATGAATTTGTAGAAAAATCAAAAGATTTAGATTATACATCATTAAGTAGTGTTATGAAAAATGAATTAGGAATGAAACTAGATGTAACAAAATTAGATGCATTAAAATTAGAACAAGGACGAGTTATAAGACAAATGCAAAGCCTTAATAATGTTACATCTTTATTAGAAAAATATCGAAGCTACATATCTTCTGAGACATATTTAAAAATTGCAGCTTTAAGTAATGATTTTGCTTTTGTAAAATCAAGTTTAACTGCTAGAGAAAATGAAATAACTAAAAGCTTTGATGATGAAATAAATTCCATAAGTGAAAAATTATTTGGTAGTGAAAAAGCAAACAGAATAACAGCTTTACTTGCTATGCTTACTCGTGGACATGATGGAGAAGGTAAAGAACTAACAACAGAAAAAAAAGCTATTTTAACTGAAGAACTAGAAAAAATGCAAAAAGAAAATCCAGAATTATATAAAATTACAACAAGTAAGTATTTAGCAGAAGAAAACGTTAAAAGACAAGCATTAGAACATGAATATAGTGAACAATCTAAAAATAAATTAGATGATTCTTTATTATCATCAAAAGAAAAATCTGAAAGAGCATATTATTATGAATTACTAGTAGTAAATAGAGATTTAGATAAATTTATTTCCATGAGTAATTTCTCAGATCTATATGATAAATATTTAAAATTAGAACAAAATGATTCTTTATTGCTAAGTCAAATAGTTCATTATTACTTAGCATATTTAGATTATTTAGACAAAGTTAAAGAAAGAAACCAAGAGCCAGAATTTATAAATTGGGAAAAATATGTTGATAATATGCTTATACAAAATGGATATATTAAAAAGGAAGGGAGATAGACTATGTTAAGTGATGTAAATGTATTTTTATTATTTTTACTAATTTTAGTTATATGTTTACTAGTTTACTTTTTAATAAAGTGGGCAGTAAGAGATGGTATTAAAGAAGCATATCATGAAATAACTGGTAAAATAACTTATGAAGATAAGAAAAATCAAGAACTAACTAAAGAAATAGAAGAAGGTATTAAAAAAGTTCCTAAAAAACGTGCTAGCAAGAAAAAATAATATCTTTTTTCTTTGGCATAAAATTTGACATAAAACCACTATTGTGGTAAAATATAGCCCATCAATGGGGGAAAATTATGGATACTGAAACATTAAAAACACTTTATAGTGGAATAAAAGGATATGCAATTATTTTAACAAATATATTAGATGAAAAAGTTCAAGATTTTGAGTATATAATTGATAGTAAATACTTAAATATAGCAAGTTTTAGCTTAGTAAGTTGTGTTTTATTAGCTATTAAGGAAGATGTTGTTGAAGGAACAAAAGAAAACTATGGAACAAAGATTTTTTATGATGAATTACTAAGTTCTGTAGATATGATAGCTACTAAAAAAAGTGATGGATTTTATATAGATAATCATAAGTTTAAAGATGCTGCATCTGTTGTAGGTGAATTAAGAAATAAAATAGCACACGGCAGTTTTAAATTAAATGCAGAAGAAAATAAAGTTATTTTTAATATTGATGGTGATGAAGTTATAGTTAACATAAGTGATTTATCAAAAATGATAATATCATGTTTAAAAGCAAGTTTAAAAAATCCTGAAAAACATATTTACAAAAGAGAATTGTTAATTTCAAATAAAGAAGAAAGAAAAAGAACAAAACCATTTAAAAATAAAGATGAACTATTAAGATTTGCTAAAACATTTAAAATAAAAACTATTACACTTAAAAGTCGTGATAATTCGAGTATAGATAAGCTTTTAAGAGATAGATTTGAATTAATGTTGGATGATTACAAAAACTTGCAATCAAATCAAACAGTAATGGATTTTGAAAAGCAAATTAAAGAAAAGTATATAGTAGAAGTTAAACAAGAAAGAATACCATATCAAATACTTAAGCAAGCTGTAGATGAAACATTTATGAATTTAACTGATGATATGGGGTATAAAGAACAAGTAAATTTACTTTCCAAAATAATAGAAATAAAAAGAAAAGAGAATTTTAATTTATTGAATTCTTTATTAAAAAATTTGTTATTAATTTCTGACCTACAGAAGATTGAAATAAAAGATAAGAAAACCACTATAGAAGAATTGAAGAAAAAACAAAGTGTAGACTTAATAAGTTATAATGAACTTGTAGGGGTTGAAATTGCTTTATTTCAAAGTTTATTTTCATATGGAAATGATACACTTTTTAAAAATGATAATGAGTATAGTAAAAATGAAAATACGGGTTTAGATTATGGCAATCTAGATTTAAGTAGCATAAATGTTTTATATTTTGAACCAGATGAAACTATCAAAAATGAAGTTTTAATTCAAATTGCTAGTAAAAATAAACAAATAGTAGAAATATCAAGTAAAATTGCTAAAGATAACCAAAATTTAGAAAATGTTAAGCAAAAAGGTAACATGAGTGCTATAAGAAGAATAGCTGCCATTTTAACAAAAACTGAAACTCAAAAACAAATTTTAGAGGCTCAAGTTGCTTTGCTGAATATAAGATTAAATGAAATTATTTCTTATGAACAAGAAAATAGTGAACACTTAAAAAACAAAGTAATAATAAATGGTATTAGAAATAGCATAGCACATGGAAATTATAGACTTGAAACATCTAAAAATAATGAAATTAAAATGGTTTTTGAAGATATTTATGAAGGAAAATTAACTTTTAAATGTGAAATAGATATAATTGATTTTATAAACATGATATATGAAAATCAAAATATAATAATAGCGTTCCTAAATAAAAATGAACAAAAATTAGTAAGAACAAAAAAATCATAAAGTATTTAAATAAAACCAAAATCGTAGTATAATAAATAGAGAAAAAGAGGTGAAAAAATGGAAGAAAAAGAAAAATGCAGTTGCGGTTGTGAATGTGAAGAATGTAATTGCGATGAAACTTGTGAATGTGGATGCAATTGTGAAGAATGTAACTGTGAAGATGATTGCAATTGCCAAGAATGTGATTGTGAAAACTGCAATTGTTAGTTATAGATAAATTGAAGAAATCTGAATAACAGGTTTCTTTTTTTGGGGTAAATAGATTTAGTTGCTTTACTTTTATTTCTTGGATATAGTATAATAAAAATAAAGAAAGAAGGATTAAAATGGAAGAAAGATTTACATGGATAGAAACTTATAACAAAATAGCACACAAATTATTGGAGTATAAAGAAAACAGAAAAGCTTTAGTAGATTTAATGTATGAAATATTAGAAGAACTAAATCTATTTAGTGAAGAAGATGAAATTAACTGTAATTTAGATAAATATCAAAATAAAAGATGCAAATATGATGATATAGACCCGTTTACATTTATGAACAGATTAGCTATATATTCAAATGAAAATAGAAAGAAGTTTATAAAGTTATTTGCAGAAAAAACTAAAATAAATTTAGAAATACCTAAAGATTTTGATGGAGTTCCAACAGTTAATGCACAAAAATCAAGTGTACTTCAATTCAAAGATGATCGCGGTGAGAATGATATTGATGAATTTTGGACATTTTTTGAAATAGCTTTAAAGTTACCTCAAAATCCAAATTTAAAAGAGAATTTTATAAAGTATTATGACATTTTATTAGATAAACCAAATTGTGGATATAACATATCTTCATGCCTATTTAGAATGGATGCAAATAATTATTTTAGTTTAGATAGTATAAATAGAGCATATCTTGATGAAAAGCTTAACTTAGTAATAAAAGAATATCCAAGTGGGGAAAAATACTTAGAAATTCTTGAAAAAATAAAAGAATATTTGAAAAAATCAGAAGGCTGTAATTCATATGCTGAACTATCTTATGAAGCTTGGAAAGTAAGTGAAAAAAATAAAGCATATTGTAAAGAATTACTAGAAATAATGAGCCACCAAGAAAATGAAGAAAAAAGATATTTTTGGTTAAATGCTAATCCTAAAATATGGAACTTTTCAGAAATAAAACCAGGTGAAACTATTGAATATAGTGCATACAATGAAAATAATAATAAACGAAGAATTTATCAAAGATTTGAAGAAGCAGAAGTTGGTGATAAGGTAATAGCGTACGAAACAACACCAGTAAAAGCTATTGTTGGAATTTGTAAAGTAGAAAAATCACTTGAAAATAACATAATAACATTTAAAAAAATTGAACAATTTGCTCATCCAATCCCATTTAAAGATATTAAAGATATACCAGAGTTACAAGAAATGGAATACTTTAAAAATAATCAAGGATCACTTTTTAAGGTAACAAATGAAGAATATAACATTTTAATGGATATTATTAGAGAAGAAAATCCAGTCACTAAAAAGACATATAAAAAATATAGTAGCGATGAATTTTTAAATGATGTATATATGAGTAAAGAACAATATGAAGAAATAAAAAGTCTAATTAAAGAAAAACAAAATATAATTCTCGAAGGTTCTCCGGGAGTTGGAAAAACATATATGGCAAAAAAATTAGTATATTCTTTAATTGGTGAAAAAAATGATGATCAAATTGAAATGATAGAGTTTCATCAAAACTATTCTTATGAGGATTTTATTGAAGGATATAGACCAAATGAAGATGGTAAACTGGAACTAGAAAAAGGCATATTTTCACGATTTTGTGTAGCTGCAGAGAATAATCCTGACAAAGATTTTTATCTTATAATTGATGAAATAAATCGTGGAAACTTAAGTAAAATATTTGGAGAATTACTAATGCTTATCGAAAAGGATAAAAGGGAAACAAGTGTTACTCTAGCATACTCAAAAGTAAAATTTAAAGTGCCAAAAAATCTATATTTAATAGGTTTAATGAATACCGCAGACAGAAGTATAGCTATCATAGATTATGCTTTAAGAAGAAGATTTTCTTTCGTAGATATAATGCCTGCGTATGAAAATAAAAAGTTTAAAGACTATGTTGCATCATTTAATAATGAAAAGTTAAATAGAATAATTAAAACAATAAAAGATTTGAACAAAGAAATAAGTAATGATGTATCACTTGGTGAAGAATTTATGATAGGGCATAGCTACTTTTGTAATTTAACAAAAGAAAATTTAGATAACAAAATAGATTTAATAGTTAAGTATGAAATTAAACCACTTTTAAAAGAATATTGGTTTGATAATAAAGAAAAATTAGATGAGTGGAAGAAAAAACTAGAAGGTTAATATGAGTTCAATACAAGTAAAAAATATTTATTGGATGATAACCTATGCTTTGAATGTTATTGATGATAAAGGTGTGCAAAATATTAGTACAGAGTCATTTGAAAATATCTACGATTTATGTGCAAGTCTAATGTCTTTGGCTTTATCTAAACAAGTTAAAAGAGGTTTAGATAAATCATATATTGTAAAAATAAATGATTTGCCATGTGTAAAGGGCAAAATACTAATTAAAGAAAATCTTCTTTCTAATAATTATAAAAGTAAAATTTTTTGTGAATATGAAGAGTATAACGAAAACTCATATTTAAATAAAATTGTTAAAACAGCATGTGTGTATCTTTTAAAGTCTAATAAAATAATAGATAAAAAAAGAGCAATTAAATTAAAAAGATATTTATTGTATCTAAGTAATGTAGACACAATAAATATCAAACTAATTAATTGGAATCGTATTAATTTTAATAAGAATAATGTATCATATAAAGTTTTAGTAAATATTTCTTATTTAATTATTAATGGTTTATTAGCAAGTAACCAAAATGGTAACATAGACTTCAAGGAGTTTATAGACCCAAGACAGATTAGTAGATTATATGAAAAGTTTATTTTGGGATATTATAAATACCATCATCCATCATTACTAAAAGGAGCTTGCAAAATAGATTGGATTGTTGATGGAAACAATGAACTACTACCTAATATGAAAACAGATATAATGTTATATAATAAAGTTACAGATAAAACATTGATAATAGATGCTAAATATTATAGTAGTATCTTTCAGTATAATAAAAAGTATGACAGTAAATCTTTTCATTCTAATAATCTTTATCAAATGTATGCTTATGTAAAAAATAAAGATATACATAAAACTGGAAAAGTTTCAGGATTACTTCTTTATGGCCATGCTAAAGGTGATCCTGAAGTAGAATCATCATTTAATTTGGATGGTAATGAAATATCAATTGCAAACATTGACTTAAATAAAGATTTTGATGTGATTAGGAAGAAATTAGAGAGTTTAATTATTGATTTATAAATTTGAGAAATCTTAAAAAAGGTTTCTTTTTTTGATTATATGATAGCTAAAAAATATAATCTAAAGTAGCTCCTCTATAAAAGAAATGATTCTTCTTCTACTTAGATTGATATCTTGAGGATTTACCGATGCTAAGAAGAAACTGTTTTGTTCATTAGAAGAATTTATTAAATCAAATAATAAAACTAATGACTCTTTTTGAATTTTATTTAAATTTAAAATTTCATTTCTTATAACTTCTGAGTTGGTTGCATCAATATAAGTAAAAAATTTTGATAAAATTGATACAACAATATCAGATATTTGAATTAATCTTTCAGAAATAGAAGATTTAAATTCATAATTTTTAAGAATACCATTGTTATTTACTGTTAATGGGTAATTTTTCATATAATTTTCATCATATATTTCATCGTCAAAAGTATGAAAAGAACTATCAAAAATTATGCATTTTTGTTGTCTTAAGTATCCAAAGCCCGGAACAATAGTCTTTTCTTCGTGTCCCTTTAAAAATAGTAAATTGTTTTTATATTTCATGCTTTCTACAATTTTTTTAAATAATTCTAAACTAGAATTATTATTTCTTTTATTATTAATTAAATCAATGAGCCCATCACAAAAAACTCTTATATTATTTGCTTTTACATTAGGGTAGTTTACTTTGCTTGCCAGTTTAAGAAACTCTTCTTTTTGAAGTTCTAATAAAAAAAACATTTCTGATTTTACAATATTTATATATTCATTAGGAATATTTGCCAAAGCATCATCAACAAAAAAAGAATCTACTAAATCAATTACAGTAAAATAAAAACAATTCATTGTAGTATAGTGAACAAATCCATTTTCTTTTATCCATTTTAAAATTATTTTAGTTTCTTCTTTGTCTAAATAGTCCAAAAATGCTTTGCATTTTCTGTATAAATTTTTAGACTTTAATTCAACTGTTTTGTATTTTTGTAAAGATGTTTCAAACAGCTTTTCAATATTTGGTGTTGTGGAATTTGTACAGCAAAATCCGCCTAGAACGTAATCAATAGTAAAAGCATTTGGAACATTTAATTCGTTATTTCTAATCCTAACTTTTCTATAATTGTTAGTCTCGTCATAGTAAAAGTGGTATGTTATCCCATCATCTATATAATTATTATATTGACAGATTAACTTTTTAAAATCAAGTACATTTATCAATCAGAATCACCTCAACAAATATTTTAACAGATATATGGTGACTTTTCATTAAAATTTTGATAAAATATTAATGAAAATAAGAAAAAAAATTAAAAAAATGAATTAGTAGTTATACTTAATAAAAACGGAGGTATACATGAGTAGTTATGAAAGTGAATCAAAATTAGAAGAGAAATTAATAAGTCAATTAAGTAAACAAGGTTATGAGATAGTAAAAATTGATGATGTTCAAGCTCTTGAAAAAAACTTTAGAGAACAAATAAATAAGCATAATAAGATTGAATTGAACGGCAAAGATTTATCGGACAAGGAATTTGAAAAACTAATGATTAAAATTTCTGGAAAAGGAGTTTTTCAATCTGCAAAAGAATTAAGACAAAAACACGACATTCAAAGAGATGATGGTACGACTGTCTACATAGAACTTTTTAATACAAAAGATTGGTGTAAAAATATATTTCAAGTAACTCATCAAACAACAGTAGAAGGAAAGTATGTAAATCGATACGATGTTACCATCTTAATTAATGGATTGCCACTGGTTCAAATAGAATTAAAAAAACGTGGGAATGATTTGAAAGAAGCCTTCAATCAAATAAAAAGATACAAAAGGCATTCTTATATGGGATTATATAAATACATCCAATTATTTGTAATAAGCAACGGAGTCGGTACCAAGTATTTTGCAAATGGAGATCAAGAATTAAATTATGGATTTACTTTTTACTGGACGGATTCTCAAAATAACAGAATAACAACATTAGAACAATTTTGTTTATTCTTTTTGGATAGATGTCATATTGCCAAAATGATAGCAAGATACATGATAATAAATGAGACTGAAAAAATGTTATTAGTCATGAGATCATATCAAGTTTATGCTGTAGAAAATATTGTTGATAGAGCATTAAATACAAATAATAACGGATATATATGGCATACAACAGGATCAGGAAAAACAATAACATCATTTAAAACAAGTCAAATTTTGTCATTAGAACCAAGTATTAATCAGGTATTCTTTTTAGTGGACAGAAAAGATTTAGATAAGCAAACATTAGACGAATTTAATAAATTTGATCCGGGCTGTGTTGATCTTACAAATCAAACTGATAAGCTTGTTGAGCAGATTAAAGATAGTACAAAGCCATTGATAATTACGACAATACAAAAAATGGCCAATGCATGCTCAAATCCAAAATATTCGCATATAATGGACAAATACAAAGATAAAAAGACAGTATTTATTATAGATGAGTGTCACAGAAGTCAATTCGGAGAAATGCATAAACAAATTTCTTCTATGTTTACCAATGCACAATATTTTGGCTTTACAGGAACTCCACGTTTTAAAGAAAATCCATCACAAGATGGTAGAAGCACAGCTGATATATTTGAAAAGTGTTTACATACATATTTAATAAAAGATGCTATAAAAGATGGAAATGTTTTAGGCTTTTCTGTTGATTATATGAAATTTATAGAATCTAATGGAAAAACTGAAGAAGATGTTATGGTTGAAGGAATAGATACAGATGAAGTTTTTATGGCTGATGAAAGAATAGCTTTAATTGCAGATGATATTATTAAACATCATTATATAAAAACGAGTAATGGCAAATATAATGCCTTATTTACAGTTTCATCAATTCCTTTACTTATAAAGTATTATGATGCTTTTAAAAAAATTAACCATGACTTAAAAATTGGAGCGATATTTACATATGGAGCCAATGAAGATTTAGATAAAAATCCAGTCCATTCTCGAGAATCTTTAGATAGAATAATAAATGATTACAACGGAATTTATAAAACATATTTTTCTTCAAGCACATTCGATGCTTACTTTAGAGACATTTGTAAAAAAATAAAAAATACAGAAATAGACATTGTTATAGTTGTTAATATGCTATTAACAGGTTTTGATGCAAAAAGATTAAATACTTTATATGTTGATAAATCACTTAAGTATCATGATTTAATTCAAGCATTCTCAAGAACCAATAGGGTAGAATCAGACACAAAACCATTTGGTAATATTGTTTGTTACAGAACAACAAAAGCGAGTGTGGATGAGGCAGTTAAGCTATTTTCACAAACGGATAGCGTAGATACAGTTATTCAGGCACCATATGAAGTATACAAAGATAAATTTAACGATGCAGTAAAAAAATTGTTAGAAATAACACCAGTTGTAGAAAGTGTAGATTGTTTAGAAAGAGAAGAAGATATTAAATCTTTTATAATTGCATTTAGAGAAATGGCAAAAATATTAGTAAGCTTAAAAACATTTAATCAGTTTGATTTAGATAGTGATGAATTTATAATAAATACCCAAAACTTTGAAGATTATAAAAGCAAATACTATGAACTTTACAGGAAGTTATCGAATGATAAAGAAAAATGTTCAATTTTAAATGATGTTACATTTTCACTAGAATTAATTCAGACTGATAAAATAAATGTTTCATATATTCTAAATTTAATTAGAAATGTAGACTTATCAAATGAAGAACAAAAACAAAAGGATATAGAAAATATTGAAAGTAAATTAGTTAATATTACAGATGATGAATTGTTCTTAAAAGCAGATTTAATAAGAAGTTTTTTAACGTCTATTTTACCAGCACTTAAAGAAGAGGACTCTATTGATGAAGCATTAAACAACCACATGAACAAAGAAAGACAAAAAGAAATAATTAAATTTGCAGTTAACAATGATATAAATTTAGAATCTTTACAAAAAATTATAGATGATTACGAATATAGTGGAATATTTCCTGATAAGTTAATTAATAATTCGATTGAAGTTGATGATTATTGGGAAAGAAGAGATATTAAAAATAGAGTAAAAGAATTTATTAGAAATCTACTCAAAAAATTTATGTAGGAGGTAAAAAATGTCAAGAGAAGATAAACAACAAATACAACAAGCAGAACTTCAAAAGAGATTATGGAGTATAGCTAACACATTACGGGGGAATATGGACGGTAACGATTTTAAAAACTACATTTTAGGATTAATATTTTACAGATATTTATCAGAAAATTTAGTGAATTATGTAAATCATACATTGCTTAGAGACAAAATGTCATACAGTGACATGTTTAAAGATGAAAATAAGGTTAATGATTTTAAGGTTGACTTAATTGAAGACGAGAACATAGGATACTATATTGAACCAGAATATCTATGGGAAACTTTAATTGAAAAAATAAAAACAGGTAAATTTGATATCTCTATGTTAGCTAAAGCTATTAACTTAATTTCAGAATCAACACAAGGAAATGAATCAGAAGATGATTTTGAAAATTTATTTGAAGATATGGATTTAAATAACTCCAAATTAGGCAGAGGAGAAGCTGAAAGAACTAAGCTAATTTCAACAATAATGTTAAAAATAAATGATATTGACTTTCACCATGAAGATGCAGAAATTGACGTTCTAGGTGATGCATATGAATACCTTATATCCAATTTTGCAGCATCAGCTGGTAAAAAAGCAGGAGAGTTTTATACTCCTCAACAAGTATCAAGAATTTTAGCTAAATTAGTTACAATAAACAAGTCTAAATTGCAGTCAGTTTATGACCCAACGTGTGGTTCAGGTTCATTATTATTAAGGGTTGGAAAAGAAACTAATGTAACTTCATATTATGGTCAAGAATTTAATTCAACAACGTACAATTTAGCAAGAATGAATATGTTGTTACATGGCATATCATTCAAGCATTTTGATATTAAAAATGCGGATACATTGGAACACCCAATGCATATAGATATGAAATTTGACGCTATAGTTGCAAATCCTCCATATTCTGCGCAATGGAGTGCTGACCCTAAATTTTTAGAAGATGAAAGATTTAGTGCTTATGGAAAGTTAGCACCAAAGTCTAAAGCAGATTTTGCATTTATTCAACACATGATATATCAATTATCAGATAATGGAACAATGGCGGTAGTACTTCCTCATGGGGTTCTTTTTAGAGGAACTTCAGAAGGAGTTATAAGGAAGTATCTTATCGAAGAAAAAAATTATTTAGATGCAGTAATTGGACTTCCAGCAAATATTTTCTTTGGAACAAGTATACCAACATGTATATTAGTGTTTAAAAAATGTAGAGAGCATGAAGAAAATATCATTTTTATTGATGCCTCAAAAGATTTTGAACCTGGAAAAAATCAAAATAGATTAAGAGATGAAGATGTTGACAAGATTATTGAAACATACAAAAATAGAATAGAAGTAGAAAAATATTGTCACATAGCACCAATTTCGGAAATTAAAGAAAACGAATATAATTTAAATATTCCAAGATATGTAGATACTTTTGAAGAGGAAGAAGAAATAGACATCAAAGCTGTTCAACAAGACCTAAAAGAAATAGATAAGCAAATTGCAGAAGTGGATAAGGAATTAAATGTATATTTAAAAGAATTAGGGTTAGAAGAATTTTAAAATAAAAAGGAATTATACAAACATATTTTGCATAAGTCCTTTTTTGAATTTTTGTAATTTTAATAATTTATTTTCTTCAAGTTCTATTTTTTTATTATGATAATTTATAATATTTGAAATTTTAATTTGATTTTCTTTACTTGGTATTTTAATTACCATATCTGACAAAGTTGATAGTACAATATAAGGAGTATTTCCTTCCTTTTTTTCTGAATTAATTCTTTTTGCTAAGTTTTCGTCCAAATAACATTTTATAAATTGAATATTTTGTGAAAAGTTATCCAACACATAAGTCCTTTGATATGCATTAAACCTTCCTTTATAATAATGTATATATCCAACGTATGCTCCGTTTCCTGAAATTAAAAGTGCCTCTGTATCAAAAGCATATTTATCAATGAAACTATATTCTTTGGCACAAGTGTAAAATCTATATTTACCATTGTCTATCATGGCATTTGCATCTAGCTTACCAGTGGTAATATTACATATTTTGCCTAATTTATATTCCTCAAAGTCTCTTAAACTATTGAAAATAGTAGTAGATAGTCCTTTTTTAAATAACTTAAGGTCTTCAATTTTCTTGGTTTGCAGTTCTATTTTTTTGTCTAATAATGATAGAAAATAGGCTATCTTAAGTTGTTCTTCTTTTGAACATAGATTTAAATTGCATTCTCCGATTTCTCCTGTATTAATTTTTTTCGGAAAAGCAACATGAATTGTTCTATTATGTAATTCTCTTTGAAAATATATACTCTTAATATACTGATTTAAATAATCTGGAACTAAAATATCTTTATCTTTGGTTCTTAATAATGCCAAACTTACATAGAAAGCAAGTTTGGCATTACTTTTATACACGGAAGAAGTTCCTATATTGCCAATTCTTGACATAAATACATCATTATATTCAGGTTTTATTTTATATTTATCAAAGTCAGCTTCGGATATATACTTGGTTGTACTTAATAAGTTATATATATTTTCTACACTGACAAATTTGACTCCATAATCAACATAATTTGGGGTTTTATGAGTTCCATCATAAATTTCTGAAACGTTTTTTAATTTACATACTTTGTATTCATCGTTAAACTCTTTAAATCTTAATTTAGGAACATTCATTTAATCACCAACTTTTCAAGTCCTTAAGTTTAATAAATAGATACTAATCTACTAATATTAGTATAGCACATTATCTTTATGAAAAAAAGAAAAAGTTGGACACTATCTTACTTTTTCTTTAAATATTTTACTAACTAAATCAATGCATTTTTTCTTTTGTGAATACTGGGGATGTACATATAAATTTAAAGTTATATTCACACTAGAGTGTCCTAATAGTTCGCTAACTGTTTTATAGTCACATCCTAGAGAAATGCAATTTGTAGCGAATGTATGTCTTAGCGAATGAAAGTTAAAATGTTTAATCTTTAATTTTTTTAGCACTTTATTAAAATGTTTTCTGTATGTTCTTGGTTCGATATACTTATTGCCGTTTGATAAAACATAATTATCTGAATTAGTTTTCAGTTTTTTGAGAATATCTGAAAATTCCTTGCTTATTGGTATTTCTCTATTTGCATTTTGGGTTTTGGGAGTGGATATAATAACCTTTGAGATATTATTTTCCTTATCTTTTATATAAATTCTCTGAATAGTTTTAGTAATTAAAAATTTATTGTTTTTAAAATCAATGTCCTTCCACTGTAAAGCACATAATTCTCCAATCCTAATTCCTGAATATAATGATATTAAAAGACCAATATTTTTAGGTGCGCAATTATTTAAAACATAATCAGTTATCTTATTTTGTTCTTGTTTAGAAAGAATATATATATTCTTTTCATTGTTATCTTTAGGATAATTAAATTTAAGTTCAATGTGTTTAATTTTATCTTCGTTTATAGCTTTTCTTATGCTTCCCTTTAAGATTATAACTATATCTTTTATTGTTTTTTCAGCCAATCCCCCGGAACCGTTTTTTCTTCCACTTTTTGACAAACTTAAAATAAAATCTTGTAATAATTTGTGATTAATTTCATTAAGTGAGAAGCTTCCTAAATTTGGAACAATATGATTGAACACTATATTTGTATAATTAGCGTATGTTGATTCTTTAACATAATTTCTTTTTTCTATAAGCCATTCATAAACCCAATCCTTATATAATATTTTTTTACTTCTTAGTAACATTTGTGATCCTCCTTTCTGCTTATGTATTATACATTAAAAGCGAAAAATAATCTTTCAAGTATTAAACTTAAGGACTAGAAATGTGGTGATTAAATGAATGTTCCTAAATTAAGATTTAAAGAATTTAATGATGAGTGGAGTTATCAATCATTATCAAAATATGTAAATAGAATTACTACAAAAAATAAAAATAATGAATCAAACCTTGTTTTAACAATTTCTGCACAATATGGATTAGTTGATCAAACAAACTTTTTTAATAGAAGTGTTTCTAGTTCTAATTTAACAGGATATTATTTATTAAATAATGGTGACTTTGCATATAATAAAAGCTATTCAAATGGTTACCCATGGGGTGCAGTAAAAAGATTGAACAAGTATAATCAAGGAGTTGTGTCTTCCCTATATATATGCTTTAAACCAAATGATTTAATTAATTCAGATTTTTTAGAACAATATTTTGAAACAAATAAATGGTATCAACAAATCAGTGAAGTTTCAGTAGAAGGTGCTAGAAATCATGGTTTATTAAATATAGCAGTCAATGATTTTTTCAATACAAAGCATTATATTCCTTCCATAAAAGAACAAGAAAAAATATCAAATTTTCTATCATTATTAGATAAAAAAATAGAACTTCAATCAAAGAAAATAGAAGACCTTAAGTTATTTAAATTAAGTAAATATAATTCAGTGTTTTCAAAATCTAATAATATAATTAAACTATCAGATATTTGTAAAATAGAAAAAGGTAAACAAATAAATAGTGATTTATTAAGAGCAGAAGGTAATTATTATATGCTAAATGGTGGAATATTACCTTCAGGATATTTAAACGAATATAATACTAATGAAAATACTATTACAATTAGTGAGGGGGGAAATTCATGTGGCTATGTAAATTTTAACAAAACCAAATTTTGGTGTGGAGGACATTGTTATAAAATTATTTCATCATCTGTAAATGCTTCTTATCTTTATCACTTATTAAAATACAATGAAAAAATAATTATGGATTTAAGAGTTGGAAGTGGTTTACCAAACATACAAAGAAAAGATTTAGAAAAGTTAAAATTATCAATTCATAAAAGTGATGATCAGTTGAAAATAGGAATATTATTTGATACTTTTGATAAAAAAATAAATTTAGAGACTAATAGATTAAATAAATTTAAAGAACTAAAAAAAGGTCTTATGCAAAGCATATTTGTGTAGCTGATGATTTTAAATCATACTTTCTTAAATTTCATACGAAGTGCAACAAGTAAACATATAAATATGCACTTACTGATAAGCTTAATGTTATTATACAACATTAAGTTCTTTTGGCTTTCTGGAATAGTTTTTTCAGATTTATAACAATTCTTTTCAGTATTAAATTTAACCATTTTTCTTGTATCATTTTTATTAACTTTTAAAAGATTATAATGAATTTCTATATATAGTTGTTGTAGATATCGAAGTAAAGCCTTCATGTAAATATAATTCATGTGTTTCAATATATCCAGCGATAGCATCTGGAGCTCATTAACCATCTTTAATTTTCCTTTCAATAAATTCAGCTAGTTTAGATATTGTTCAACTATATAATTTGTTTTAGAAAATGCTCTTTTATAATCTGCATCATACTGAGCGTCATTAACGTTGTAAGGTATGTTTTTGATTTTGCCGTTTCTTATAATTATTTTTGATTTAATACGACTTTTTAGTTCTCTCCATATAGTAGTTCTGTGAACACCTAGTTTATTTGCTATATCTGCATTTGAATATTTCTTTTTGCCATTTTCATCTATTTCATTTATCAATATTTCAATTTGGGTTCTTTGGTCACGATTTAAATGATGGTATTGATTTTTTTTGCTTTTGGGTTTATTATTTTTAGTAGATATATATTTATTACACCTTTCTATTTTGCTTATAATAAGTGTAATATATTTATATGTTTTTTTCAATGTCTACTTTGTTGCACTTCAGAAAAAAATTTGTCAAACTAATTTCATTTTACAATTAGTTAAAAAAATGATATAATTTTTATAAGTTAAAAAAAAGTCGTTAGTATAGGCTTATAAGGTTTCGTATGCATTTTTGAAAGGAGAAAATATGAAAGAAAAATTATTTTTAAAAGAATTTAAAATTAAAAGGTTATTTGGCTTATATAATGTTGATATTCCCTTTGATTCAAATATTAATATTTTTGTTGGTGAGAATGGGTTAGGGAAAACAACAATTTTAAACGCTTTAAATTATGTGATTCAGGGTGATAGTGAAGGATTATCTACAATTGATTTTGAAAGTATAGAGCTAACTCTAGGAAATAATAAGACCGTTAAAATATTACATGATGATTTATCTGTTAATAATTTACCAATTAGTAATAGAAACTATTTAATAGCACACTATTTTCATGATGAAGATTATGGGAATATAACTAGAAGAGTTATGCTTGAAATTTTAAAGGAAAATTCGCCAAAAATATTAGATGATAAAGATTCAAGAGAAAAACTATTCGAAAAAATATCAAAGAAATATAAATATGAACTTCCTGCATATATTATGGAAAGAATTTATAATACAATTTTAAAAAATGATGAATTTACTAAAGAATTGAAAAAAAGTTGGGAATATAAGTTGTACGAATACATGAAGGAATGGAAGCAAATAATTTATTTGCCCACATACAGGCGTATTGAAGAAGATTTTAATAATTACATTGAAAATTCTCCAGATAAGGAATATTATAAAAAAACAAAAAGAAGAAATAATTTTTCATATTTACAATTTGGTATGGACGATGTAGAGAAAGCAATTGACAATGCATGTAATACATTAAAAAATAACACAAATGAAGGATTTAAAGCAATGACTTCAAATTTATTAACAAATTATATTGAAATAGACGAAAATAAGAACAAAGATTTAAACTTTAAAAATTTTGATGCCTCAACTTTGGATATTGTTTTTTCTAGGTTAGCTGATAAAATTGATCCTAATGTTAAAGATAAAATAATATATATGGTAGAGAATAAAAAGTTTGATAATGATAAATATTCCAAATATTTATTATCAATAATTAATGAGTTAACAAATATATACAAAAAAAATAAACAATTCGATGATAACATAGAAAACTTTAAAAATGTTTGTAATAATTATCTGGTAAATAAACAAATTAAATATGATAAATTTAAAATTGAATGTAAAGTTGAGCAATCTAATGGTAATGGTCAAATATCATTAAAAAATCTATCCTCAGGTGAAAAACAAATTCTTTCATTATTCTCTAAATTATACTTAAATTTAAATGAGAACAATATAATATTGTTTGATGAACCAGAGCTATCTTTATCATTAATTTGGCAAAAAAAGCTCATACCTGATATTATAAAATCAAGTAGATGCGGCTTTATAATGGCAATTACGCATTCTCCATTTGTATTTGATAATGATTTTAAAGATAATACTAGAGATATAAAAGAATATATAGATTTTATGGAGTAATTATGAACTATAAAGATGTACTAATTGATGCACAGGGCTCTGCGGTCGCTGCATATACAACATTCTTATTTCAATATTATCAATTTGATAATGTTGTTGCATGTTTTGTAGAAGGCCAAGATTATCCATATTATAATAACAGAGTTGAAGACATTGTGTCCAAGCAATATGAAGTGTTATTTTATCCCTGTAACGGTCGTAATGAAGTCGAAAAAGTTAAAAGCATGATTTCAAAAAATTGTAAATTTAGAAAAAATGTTAAACTTTTATATTTTGCTGATAAAGATTATGATTTGAAAGAAAGAAAAGAAGGAATATATTATACTGATTATTATTCAATAGAAAATTTTTATTGTCAAAGAGAATTTATAATTAAGGTATTAAAAGATGTATTTAATATAAATAAATATAATCCAGACTATGAAATATGCATGAGTTTATTTGATAAGAAGTATAATATTTATTATAATGAAGTATTAAAAATTAATAGTTTTGCATACGCAATTAGATTAAAAGAAATTACACAAAACTTAAAAGAAATGGATTTTAATAAAATAAAGTTTGAAAATATGTTAATAAATAAAGATTTTGATAATTTTGAGATGAAACAATTTGATTATTTAACATTGAAAGAATTTTTTAATCCTGAAGTTGAGATTTCTGAAGAAGAATATAATAATGCTTTCTCTAAGATTTCATTGTATAATTTGAGAGGAAAATGGGAATTAAAATTTTTTATTTGGTTTTTGAATAACTTAAAAGTATGTATTAATAACGGAAAATATAACTTATCTAAGAATGAAAGAATAAAAATATCATTTGATCACCTTATGAGTATCATGGCATCTCAAGCGATTACAACTGATAATTTAAAAAAATACATACAATTATCTATTACTTAAGTTAGTGTATTATGGAAGTACAGAAATGTACTTCTTTTGCATACTTTGTACAATCTATTTTTATTCTGATAAAGCATGAGATAAAGTCATTAGGAAAAATATATTTTAAAAGTGTCATTATATTATCTTCAAATATATTATACATTTTAACATTATGGATAATGAAGAATTCATAAATGAATTTACTTTAAAATCCGTATTAAGATATATTACAGTAACATTTTTAAAAGATTATTATTAATTTTATAATAAGTCCTTGTAAAAAAAAGATTATTGTTGGCCTACTAATAGTTATTTTTTTGATATTTATAATGTAACACAGGTAACCATATAAAAAAGTATAGATAATTTAGTCACATTTGGTTATATTAAAACCAAATACGAAAATAAATCTTAGTATAATTAAATTATCAGAAGTTGTAAATTTAAAATAAAAAAATTGGAAAAACATGAAAAAAAAGAGAATTAATAAATATAAAGAAGATTATTAGAAAACTTTTAAAAACATTAATTGATAAAATTAAAATTGATAAAGATAAGAATATTGAAATTTTCCATAGATTCATGACTTAAAATTTTAAGTATTGGCAAGAATAAAACATAAAATTTAAATTAGTATACATCAGAAATATAACTTTGGTCCCAAAATGGTTCAATGTCAAAATTTAAGCAACTTTGTTTTAAATTGAGACAAAACTGAAAAAATATCATAAAGCATTTACACCAAGGAGGTTTACAAATTAAGTTATAACATGTATTCAGTATGGATACATGTTATAACTTATGTTAATCTTGGTCAGAAGTTAAATAATGTATAGTTATTCATGTTTGAATAATTGATTCTTATATTTATTAAAGTTTAAATATATATATGACAAGTCATCACTTAAGTTTGAACGCATTGTTTTCTTCGAAATGAATAGATTATTAATAATTAATTTTAAGGTGATTATGGATATTAAAAATATAATCATAATTCCTAATGTAGAGCCGAGTATAACCGATATTTTTGTTGTATCTATTGTCTGTGTTTCATTGTTGTATGCAATTTCAATAAAAGATGATAATGTTAATGAAATTGAAACAATCCATCCTAAATAATCTGATTCTATTTTAATTGGCTTTTCGCTATTAAAATAATCAATAGCTAATTTCAAATCATTTTTAGTTTTAAAATTATATTGTTTTAATAATTGTATAATTTTATTAATTTTTTGTTTTTTGACTTCATTACTATAGATTTTTAATTTATCTATAAAATTAATTTTCTTTTTAATATTAATAATTTTCATGATTTTAATATAATCTACTATAAAATATCCTACAACACAAATAAAAAGTGAGACATAAATAAAATAAGGCTTATAATTATCAGCAATTTTTAATAGTGAAGAACCTAATATTAATAATATTGATGTAGTCCAGTAAAATTTATTAAATTTAGTTTCATTTAAATTTTTTTTGTAATTTTTCTCTATGTCTTTAAACATGACGTCACCTTCTGAACGTTTTCTATTATAACATTAATTATCAAATATGTGAACATCAAAACTAATATAAAAAAAAGTAATTATATTTCTTTGACTTTTCTACTGAATATAACATAATTTATGTAAAAAGTCAAAGAAATATTATATGAAAAATTATCTATAATGAAGAGTTTCAATAAAAAAGAAATATTGAAATAATTAAAGAACTTATGAAAAATAATGAATTTATTACTTTTAACCAATTTTATATATTTGATTCAAATATATAAATAAGGTATATTTTGAAGTAAATCACAATAGTTCACAAGAATGAAAAGAAAATTTGTAAATTATAAATTTTCTTTGATTTTAAACTAGAATATTATAAGAAAAGTGATAACAAAATTAAATTCAATAGAAACGTTTTCTAGTATAAAAGACTGATTTAAAGTATTACACAATTATAATTACATCCTTATTAGTGATTTTTTAATAAGAAGCTACCTAGACATATTTTCAAAATTGTATTATCATAAATACATGAAAGGATTGATACAATGAAAAGTAAAGTATATTTTACAAAAGAAATAACAAGTGAAAGTTTAGTTAAAATTTATGAAAGCTTAAATCGTGAACTAAAAGGTAAGGTAGCGGTTAAAATTTCTACCGGAGAACCTGGTGGACATAACTTTTTAAATCCCAACTTAATTAAAGATTTAGTAAGTAAATTAAATGGAACAATCGTAGAATGTTGCACTGCTTATGCTGGAAAAAGAATGAATCCAAGTGACCACTGGCAAGCTATCAAAGACCATGGTTTTTATGATATTGCTCCGTGTGATATTATGGACGAAGATGGTGAAATTGAAATCCCTATAAATGGTGGAAAACACTTAAATGGCATAAACTATGTTGGAAGTCATATTAAAAATTATGATTCAATGTTAATGTTATCACACTTTAAAGGTCATATAATGGGTGGCTTCGGTGGAGCTTTAAAAAATATGTCAATCGGAGTTGCTTCCAAAAATGGTAAAGCATGGATTCATTCTGCAGGAAAGACAACTGTACCAGATGAATGCTGTAAATTAGAAACTAAACAAGATGATTTTCTAGAAAGTATGGCTGAAGCAGATAAATCCGTCGTGGACTATTTCAAACCAGAAAATATAGTCTATATAAACGTTGCTAACAATATTTCCATAGATTGTGATTGCGATAACAATCCAAAAGCCCCTGAAATTGCTGATATTGGTATATTTGCATCTCTAGACCCAGTGGCTATAGATAAATGTTGTTACGATACTATAATGAATTTAACAGAAGAAGGAGCAAACTCACTAAAGAAGCGAATGCTTGATAAACACGCAATTCATACCGTTAATGAAGCAGAAAAACTGGGCTTAGGAACAACAGAATACGAACTAGTGAGGATAGATAGATAATTATGAAATTAGAGAAAATTGTAGAAATATTAACAAAACAAAATAAGACAATATCAACAATGGAATCTTGTACCGGCGGAGGTCTAGCAAATGCTATAACCAACATACCTGGTGCAAGTGAAATACTAAAATTTAGCGCAGTAACATATTCAAATGAATTTAAAATAAAAATGGGTGTACCTAAGGAAACAATAGATGAATACTCAGTTTATAGCATGGCAACAGCTATAGAAATGTCTAAGAAAATATCACAATTTACTAATTCAAATTATGCCATAGGTATAACAGGTAAACTAAATAGGGTAGATCCACATAACTTATCTGGTGATGATAATATAGTTTACTTTAGTATCTATAATAAAGATAAGGATATTATTTATAGTGACTTTTTAAAAGTAACAAAATCATCAAGAAAAGAAAACAAAGAAGAAGTAATAGATAAGATTATTGATAACTTATATGAAATATTAAAAAAAGAGAACTAAAGCGAGTCCCCTTGATAAATGTTTCTTTTAACCATCTCTTGATCAATTCCGTTTAAAACCATAAACTTCTTTATGAGCCATTCTGGTGCCACCAATTCATTTAAAAGAGGATCTCCGGTAATTCTCATCACCACAACATCTTCATTTAAAAGCCTAAGTTGGCAGCAAACAATATCAATGTACTCCTCTCTAGTTAAAATATGAAATTTATTTTTTTCATATAAACTAGCCAGCGGAGTATTTTTTACTATATAAAGCATATGTATTTTAATCCCATCAACCTTGCAATCATTAACAAATTTAATGGTATTAATCATATCTTCCTTAGTTTCATAAGGAAGTCCATCTATAATATGAGCAACTACAAAAATATTTCTTGCATGTAATTTTTGGGCGGCATCTTTAAATATTTTACTATTATGCCCACGATTTATAAATCTTAAAGTATTATCATTACTACTTTGAAGTCCAAGTTCCACGATTAAAAATGTTTTTTTATTTAACGCTTCTAAATAATCAAGCCATTCATCTGATAAACAATCTGGTCTAGTTGCAATATCAATTCCCACAACTTTAGGTATCATAAGAAGTTTATCAACATAACCTTTAACTAAATTTTTATCATTATAAGTATTTGTCCCAGATTGAAAATAAGGAATATACAAACTATCTGGCCATTTTTGTTCCATAATTTTTCTTCCATTTTCAAATTGCTCTAAAATATCTAAACTATTATCACTAATACTAGCAACAGACTTATTAGAACAATATATACAACCACCACTTGCTTGATTCGGACATATACTATTTATATCTAAAGGTACTTTAAAAACTTTTTGTCCAAACTTTTTCTTAAAAAAGTAATTCAAAGTATGATATCTTTTATTATCTAATGTATTTTTGAACATATAACCACCTATTAGTATTTTAACACGTAAAACAACAAAATAAAAGTTGTTATTTTTAAGATTTGTGGTATACTATTATTAGTTGCTGGAATAGCTCAGTTGGTAGAGCAATGCCCTCGTAACGCATAGGTCATAGGTTCAAGTCCCATTTCCAGCACCATTTAGGAATAATCCCCGTAACATCGGGGTTTTATTATGAAATAAAATTATTTTAAATAAATAATAAATTTTATATATACAAAAAGTATACGATATGTTATAATGAACATATCAGAAAAAGGAGGCATAAAAATGCGAGTATATGGAATGAATGTTTTAAAGGAACTAGACAAGAAAAAAATCAAAAAAGTATTCACATCACGTAAAGAAGTTTGTAAGTATTGTAGTGAAAACAAAATAAAATATGAGTTTGTCGATAACCACCTATTAAACAAAATGTGTGAATATAATCACCAAGGGGTAGTAATTGATGCTTTTGATTATGATTATTATAGTCTAAAAGATGTTGAAGGCAATCTAGTTTTAATACTTGACCACTTAGAAGACCCACATAACTTTGGAGCAATCATCAGAACTTGTGCAGCAGTAGGAATAAAATCAATAATCATCCCAAAAGATAGAAGTGTCGGAGTAACAGATGTTGTTGTTAAAACAAGTGTAGGTACAATAAATTATGTAAAGATAATCATGGTTAATAACTTAGTAGCCACAATAAAATCTTTACAAAAAGATGGCTTCTTTGTTTATGCGGCATCAATGGAAGGCGAAGACTTTAGGAAAGTAGATTATAGCACAAAAAGAGCATTAGTAATTGGTAATGAAGGAGCTGGAGTAAGTAGACTTGTTAAAGAAAATAGTGATGTATTAGTAAGCATCCCAATGAACAAAAATGTAGAGAGCTTAAATGCATCCGTTGCCGCAAGCATTCTTATCTACCACATGGGTGAAAATGTTTGATATTAGTGATTCTGAACTAATAATGCTATACCGTGAAAACAATGAAGAAGCCTTAGATATATTAAATCAAAAATACAATATAGTAACAAAAAGAATAATTAATAAGTATTATCCATTTTTAAGAAAATTAAATATCAATTTTGATGAACTAACATTAAGTTGTCATGAGTTAATAAATGAAGCGCTAGATACATATAACTCATTATATAAAGCCTCATTAAATACTTACATAAGCTTAATTATAGATAGAAAAGTAAAAAAGACAATTATTAATGCAATTAGATATAATAAAAAAAATATTGAAGTTTCCAATATAAATTTTGATAATACCGCAAGTTCTATTTCAAGTAATTCACTAGATCCATTAGAAGCTATCTGTGCAAGTGAAAGTCAAAAAAATCTAAATGAAATAATATTGAATAAGCTAAATAACAATGAACTAGCAATATTTTCATTATTACTAGATGGCTTAAGCTATAAAGATATAGCATTTACATTAATGCAAAGTTATAAGCAAATATATAAAAAAGTTCAAAATATAAGAAAAAAATTAATACCAGAATTACAAAAAATACTTGATTAAAGCTTGCAATTACCTTTTATTTATGCTATATTATAAATGAACACGAAAGTGTTTTTTTAAATGGAGGTTTTTAAAACTATGGCAAAAGAAGCTAAAGAAACAAAAAAAGTAACAAAAGTTACTAAAGACACCAAAAAGAAAAATATTAAAACAAGTAAGAAAGGTCCTAAAGAAAGTTATTTCAAAAAAGTTGGCAAAGAACTTAAATTAGTTAAATGGCCAACAGCTAAAGATGTATTAAAATACACAATTTCAACGATTGTATTTTGTATAATCTTATGTGCATTATTTATGGCACTTAACTTAATATTATCAGTAGTTAAAGGATGGTTTGCATAATGGAAAAACTTTGGTACGTAGTAAATACTTATTCAGGACATGAAAATAAAGTAAAAGAAAAATTAGAAGCAAGAACAGAATCAATGGGTATGCAAGATTACATTTTCCGTGTAATTGTTCCCGAAACAACAGAAGTTGAAGTAAAAGATGGAGTAAAAAAAGAAAAAGTAAAAAAAATGTTTCCAGGATATGTTTTAGTTGAAATGATAATGACTGATGAAGCATGGTACATTGTAAGAAATACTCCAGGTGTTACAGGATTTATTGGTTCAAGTGGAAAAGGAGCAAAACCAACTCCATTACTTCCTCAAGAAATTGATAGAATTTTAGCTAACATGGGTATGAGTAGAGTAGATGTTGAATCTGAACTTAAAGTCGGAGACACAGTTAATATTGTTGATGGACCATTCAGTGGTATGACTGGTAAAGTTGATAACATTGACCTTGAAAATAATAGATTAAATATTATAATTGACTTATTTGGTCAAGAAACAAATGTTGATGTTGAAGTCTTCCAAGTTAGCAAAATGTAATTAAAAATTCGAAGTTTAATCTTCGGATTTTTTTTCATCTTTAAATACCTCTAGATTCTTTTTAATTCTTTCATTATTAGGATTTATTTTTAAAGCCTCTTTAGCATTTTTAATAGCATTTTCATAATCACCTAAATAAAAGTATGAAATAGATAATAAATCATTTAATGTTTCATCATAACTAAATACTTCATTCATATATGTTTTAGGATTATACTTAATTTCCAAAGCTTTATTACCATATTTACAAACATTTTCAAAATCTTCTAAAATATAATACAAAATAGCAGTTTCAGTATATGGGTCTCTTAAATATGGAGCTTCATTTATAGCTTTTAAAAGCCACATGAGTGATTCATCATATCTTTCCATATTTTTATAACATCTAGCAATAAACCTCATTGATGCACATCTTTCATCTTTCCAAGTAGCATTTTTCATCTTTAAATGTTTAATAAGAGTATCAATAGCATCATTCCATTTTCCATAATACATATACTCTCTACCTAAATAATGCATATTTCTATCATTATCTGGTTTTTCCTTCACAGCAAGCTCTAAAAGTGGCAAATAATTAGAGCGAGATTTTTCTCTATCTGGATAATGATTAACAATAACATCATCAGTAAAGACTTGTTTTTCAGAATGGTCAAATTCTAGTACCTCGTGTACAGGATTAACCCATTTACAGCCACTTCTTTTATGTATTTTATCAGCATAATATGTAACTTTTGGAATTCCATCTTCTATATACCAGTTATAAACATATCTAAGTCTATCAGTATCACTTTTCCAAGCTTTTAAAATATTTTCTTTCCAGCCATCAAGCATTATCTCATCTAAATCTAAAGAAATGCAAATATCAAAGTCTTCGGGTATCATTTTTAATGCTTCATTTCGAGCAACATCAAACCTCCATGGTTTAATTTCCATTTCTTTAACGGATATTCCATGTTTCTTTAGTTTTTTTGCAGAATCATCACTTGAACCAGTATCTAAAACAAATATTCCATCAGCATCCTTGATAGATTCATACCATCTATCAACAAACTTTTCTTCATTTTTACATATTGCATAAACACATATTTTAATACAGACCAACCCCTTTCTATATTCCTATATATTCAAATAAAATACTAACTGGTGAATTAACAAAATAAGAATTACTATTTATATTTTTTAAATCCGGAGTTTTTAAATAAATACTTTTTTTACCTAGATTAACTAAACTATATAAAATACTTGGGTCACCAACTGCCACAATCCCATTTGCGGTTATTTCTTTTTTCATTTCATCACTTATAAAATTACTTGCACCTACATATATATTGTCACTATTATTAGGTTTAAAGTATGGTCCTTCTGGTCCAGTTGGCCCTATATCAACTTTACAACTCCTTAATATAATAGTATGTAAAATAAAAGAACATAATTAATAATGAAGCCTAAATGTAAAGTGAAGGTAAAAAGATTTACATTCATGTAAACGCTTGTTATAATTAGATTAACAAAAATTATAATTGGGTGACAAAATGAGAGACACAGAAGTAAGTGCTTAGTGAAAAATTAGCAAACAACGTAAAAAAACTAAGTGAAAACCAGAAAATTCCGAATTATTAAAATAATAAGGAGATTTAAAAATGTATTCGTTAGAAGAAGAAATACTACATTTACTAATTTTATTTGTTGATTTAGAAAACCTAATACAAAAGAAAGAGGATGATAAAAAATGAAAGTAAAAGTAATAGGCTCAGGAAGTATGTGGACAAAATATAATAGTGCTTGTTACCTTGTTGATGAAGACATAATGGTAGATTTTCCAAATGGTGCCTGCAAATATTTATATAGACAAAATATAAAACCAAGTAGTGTGAGTAAAATTTTATTAACTCATTTTCACGGAGACCATTATTTTGATATACCATTTCTAATTTTAAATAAATCTAAAAGTGATAATAAAAAAACTTTTATTTATTGCTCTAAAGAAGGAAAATCCAAAATAAAAAAAATAGGTTATCTAGCATTTCCTAATTCATTTATAGAAGCATGTAAAGAAACAAATTTAGAATTTAATTTCAATAATAATTTTACTTTAAACAATTATAAAGTAGAAAAAATACTTGTGGATCATGGTAGAATGAAACCAGCATATGGTTATATTTTTAATGAAAATGAAGAATACATAGGTTTCACTGGTGATACATCACTTTGCAAAAACACAGAAATAATGGCAGAAAAATGTTGTTATTTATTTTGTGATTGTATGCTCATCAAAGGAAATTCCAAACATATGGGAATAGATAACCTAAAGTATTTAGCAAATAATTATTCAAAATGTACATTTGTAGTTAGCCATTTAGAAGATGAAACCAGAAATATGTTAAAAGAACTAAAAATAAAAAATATTATTATTCCAGAAGATGGACAAGAAATAACTATTAATTAAATGTTGTAAAGAATACTATTTTGTGCCATAATATTAATGCGGAGATAATCATGAAAGATGAAAAAGTTTATTTAAAATACAAACAGTTTGCCAAAGATTATAAACTGTCAAATTATGATACAAAAAAACTATGGCGTATAATTGAACAGATTGCAACTCATAAAGAGTTTTCTAAAAGATGCAGTGACCCTTATTTTCATCATGATGTAAAAACTCTCGGAGAACACATTCTTTGTGATGCCATAGTAACTTATAAACTTGCATCTAAACTTAAAAAAAATAATCATAGTATGAAAAATATAAATATAGATAATGCTGTAGTTATAGCTATGTTCCATGATTTATATGAACTTCCTTGGCAAAATATTGGTGTAAAGAAAATAATGCGTAATAAACATGGTTTTGTTCATCCCATCGAAGCAATTACTAATGCCATCACTTGGTATCCAGAATACTTTAAAAGTAAAGAAAGAGCTATGATTATTATTGATGGAGTTATTCATCATATGTTTCCACTTGCAGTACGTTGCATAGATGATACTGAGCTAGAGCTAAATAATCAAGAAAAATATGAAAAATTACCCCAAAAATACAAAGATATGATTAAGATATCAACAGACATAGGTAAAATCGGACATTATTCATTAAGAAAATCATTTTTTATTGAAGGAAGAATAATGTCAAGAGCAGATAAAATAGTTGCCTTTAAAAAAGATATTGGTTCATTTAATGGTTATTTAGCGCTTTTAAGTGGTAAGAATAAAAATATCAAGAAAAAACATAATAAAAATGCTGATAAAAATAAAACTAGAAATAGTAAATGAAATAAAACTAATGTAGAAAACGTCAAAAAAGTACTAGAAATAATTCAAAAAAAATCATCCATATGAAACATCAGGAATTGCCATTATACAACTTATGGATGAAAACTTATTTAATTAATAAATTTTATCAGGAAGTAGGGTATCCAAATACTTAAGAATATCCTCTTTTCCATATTTATTAGGAAACTTAATATATTCTAAACACACATTAATAACAGCACTTACATAAAATTTAGAAATAATTTCCACAGGAATTTCTGTTTTTAATATCTTATTACTTTTTCTAATATGGCTTTCTACATCTCTATAAATAGCATCATTAGCCATATCCATAACAATACTATTATTATTTTTCTTAAGAACTGAAGAATACACATTAATATTACTACTTATATGGTCAAAAAATATTTCTATCATTTGCATATAATATTCTTTAGCATTATTATAATTTTCATTTTCTTCAAGTTTAGAAACTAAATCTTCTTCCAAATCATTGATTAAAGAATCTAAAAGTTCATACTTATCAGAAAAATGGTCATAAAACGTAGACCTATTTGTTAAAGCCGCATTACATATATCAGATACTTTAATTTCTTCAAAAGTCCTTTCTTTCATAAGTGTAAGCAAACCTTCATAAAGGTTCTTTTTAGTCTTTATTATTCTTAAATCTATCTTTTTTGCCATTATCCTTCACCTACCAACATTATACACCAAAAACTACTTTTGTAAATATAAACAACATACGTAGGCATAAATGCTACACAATAAACAACATTTTGTTGGATAATATACAAATAAGATGTTTTGTTTTTGAAAAAAAAGCATAATTAGCATAGTATATATAGCGTGGTGAGAAAAATATGAAAAAATTTGCAAAGTTTATAGCAACTCATAGTGTCCTTATACTAGTAATAAGTTTTCTATTATTAGTACCAGCCATCTATGGGTATGTAAACACGAGGATTAACTATGATATCTTAGTTTATCTTCCAGATTCAGTAGATACCATAAAAGGTGAAAACATTTTAACAGATGATTTTGGCCTTGGGGCATATGCCTTTGTTATGGTAGATAGTTCTAATAATAAAAAAATATTAGACTTAGAAAAAGATATCAAAAAAATTGAAGGAGTAAATGCAGTACTTAGTATTGCTGATGTAACAGATACAATTATTCCTGTAGATATGTTACCAACACAAGTTGTAGAAAAACTAAATAAAGATAATGAAACAATTATCATGGTAACATTTGATGGTGGGGCTAGTGAAGATGTAACAATCGAAGCCGTAAGAACCCTTCGTGAAGTTGTCGGTGATGCAACAAAAGTAAGCAGTATGACAAGTATGGTAATAGATACAATGGATTTATCAAATAAAGAAATATTTGCTTACGTAACAATTGCTGTTATTCTTTGTTTAGCAGTACTATTTATAGCAACTGACTCTTATGTAATACCATTCTTCTTACTTGGAAATATTGGTTTTGCTATTATTTATAACATGGGTTCAAATATTTTTTTAGGACAAATCTCTTATATAACACAGGCGATAACAGCAGTTCTTCAACTTGGTGTTACAATGGACTTTTCAATATTCTTGTATCATAAATATGAACAAGCAAAAATGGATAATCCAAAAATGCCAAAAACAGAAGCAATGGCTAGTGCAATCGTAGCAACATTCCAATCAGTTCTTGGTTCATCTCTTACAACATTCGCTGGTTTCCTAGCATTATGTACAATGGACTTAACACTTGGTACTGATATTGGTATAGTTATGGCTAAAGGTGTTCTATGGGGCTTAGTTTGTGTTCTTACTTTATTCCCAGCTTTACTTATGGTGGGTGATAAACTAATAGATAAAACAAAACACAAAGTATTACTTCCAGAATTCAAAAAATTACAAGAGTTTTCAACAAAACATTACAAAGCTATTATCGCAGCATTCTTAATTTTATTAGTGCCAGCATTCTATGGAAATAACAATTACAAAGTTTATTACAAACTAGATGAGTCACTTCCAAAAGATTTAGCATTTAATGTTGCAAACTCAGAATTAGCAGACAAATTCAATATTGTTTCTCCAGAAATAATATTAATTGACAAAAATGTTAAGACAAATGATGTCAAAGAAATTGTAAATAAACTAGAAAATATCGAAGGCATTGACTTAGTTCTTGCTCCATCTACACTTATGGACCCCGCAGTTGCAATGTTACTACCAAGTGACTTAAGTAAAATGATGGATAATGACCAATATCAACTTATTATTGTAAACTCAACATATGAAATAGCATCCGATGAACTTGCAAGTCAAATTAAAGAAATTGATAGCTTAGTTAAATCTTATGATAAAAATAGTATCATCGCTGGTGAAGGACCATTAATGAATGACTTAGTAACCATCGCTGACCATGACTTTAGAATGGTTAACTACACATCAATTATTGTAATATTTATAATTATGGTATTAGTTTTAAAACAAATAAATTTACCAATAATTTTAATACTTACCATAGAATTTGCTATATTCTGTAATATGTCCGTAGCATTCTATACAAACACAACCCTTCCATTTATAGCATCAATCGTCGTAGGTACTATCCAACTTGGTGCAACAATCGACTATGCAATTTTAATGTCAACAAAATATATGGAAGAAAGAGCATCTATCAAGGATAAAAAAGAAGCAATGCTTAAAACATTAAGTTTGACAGTTCCATCAATTATAACATCAGCATTATGTTTCTTTGCTGCTACCTTCGGAGTTGCAGCATATACAAAAATAGACATGATAGGTAGTATATGTGAACTTCTATCACGAGGTGCAATCATATCAATGTTAGTTGTTATTCTTATATTGCCATCACTATTAATGGTATGTGACAAATTTATCATAAAAAATAAGAAAGAAGGAAAAAATATGAAAAAAATGAAAACTGTAGCTGCAGCCTTTACAATCGTGGCATTATCATTAATTCCATTTAGTGCTAGTGCAGCTAAAACAGAAACCATTTATACAAATATGGATTACTCAGGTAATGTTAAAAAAACAACAGTAAGTAATCACATCGAAAACACAAAAGAAGGAGATGTTTCTGACAATTCACTACTTACAAACATTTTAAATGTAAACGGAAGTGAAAACTTTACACAAGATGATACACATGTTACATGGTATGCTAAAGGAAAAGATATTTTTTACACAGGAAATACTAAGGAATCACAACCTATTAATATTGTTACAAAATATTATTTAGATGGTAAAGAAGCCAAAGCAGAAGACATAATAGGCAAAAGTGGTAAAGTAAAAATAGAAATATCACTAATTAACAATTCTTTACTTCGTACCAACAATACATTTACACCATATGTTGTTGCTTTAGGCACAATGATGGATAGTGATACAAATAAAAATATCATAGTTACAAATGGTAAAGTAACAGATACTGGAACACATAGTATGCTACTTGCGATAAGTGCTCCAGGATTATATGAATACACAGATATAAATGAATTTAAAAATTTAAATAAAGTAACGATTATCTATGAAACAACAGATTTTGAAATAAATGATATCTATATGGTAGCATCTCCTAAAATTTTATCAGAACTTGACTTAGGAATTTTCGATAAATTAGATGAATTATCATCATCAATGAATACTTTAAGTTCTAGTATGGATGCTCTAGAAGAGGGAGCTAAAAAATTATCTGATGGTACAAGTAGCTTACTTACAAATTCAAGTGTATTTAATGAAAAACTAGCAACTGCATCAAATGCTTTAGCACAAATTGCAAATGGAACAACTAAACTTGTAGATGGTGTTGATGAAATGTTTGAAACTTTAAATAGTGCCAAAGCAATGATGGAAGACAAAGATATTGCTGGTTCACTTGCTAACCTAAAAGTTTTGAAAGCAGCCAACGAAAATACAATTGAAAAATTAACAAAACCAGAAGTTGAAGCAGCTTATAAAGGATATCAAATGAAAGCTACTGAAACGGAAGATGAAATGAAAGCTAGACTTACTGAAATGGGAATTTCAACAGAACAAATAGAAGTATTAAAAACTGCAAAATCAACTTATGAATTAAAATTACTTCTTACATCAAATAATGAAGCAGTTAAAGAAATGATAACTAATCTTGAAGATTTTAGTAAATTAATGGATACATTAACAACTAAACTTGAAGAAGTAAAAGAAATGAAAGCAAAAGTTGAATACTTAAATGCTAGTTTAAATGAAGTAAGTATTGGACTTACAAAACTATCTAAGGCATCTTCTCAAATTAATACTGGTATAGCTTCACTAAATGACGGAGCAATAAAAGTATCACAAGGTACTTCAGAATTAAATGCTCAAGGTATTAAAACTTTAGCAAATTATACAAATAAAATAGTTACTTATGGTAACAAATTAGAAAACTTAGTAAACTTATCAAAATCTTATAATGGCTTTGCATCAAATAATGCTGATAATACATTATTTGTTTATAAACTAAGTAAATAAAATAAAGCTCGCAACATGCGAACTTTATTTTAATAACTCATCTATTTATAACCACCAAATAAGGAGCATCCTCATTTGGTGTATTTTTATATATTTTATAGCCTATATTATTTTGTTTCAAATAATCCAAAACAACTTGTGCTTCCAATTTTCCTTCTGGATGTGGATAAAAAACTATTAAAATAAGTCCATTATTATCTAACATATCTAAACTATTTATAACAGCTTTTAAAGTACTTTCATGATTCGTAGTAATAGATTTATCTCCACAAGGAAGATAACCTAAATTAAATAAAATCAACTTAATATTATGTTTATATTCCCATAAAACTTCATTAATCCTATCGTGACTAACACAAAATAATTCATAGTTATAAACATTATTTTTATCAAGTAATTTTATAGTATTATCTACAGCAATACTTTGAATATCAAAACCAAAAACCTTCTTAGAAATACCAGCTAAAAATAATGTATCATGACCATTACCAACAGTCATATCTACCACTATATCATTTTTATTAATATTTTCATTACATATTTTCTTAACCATATTTAATATACTTCTATTAAATCCTTGAAATGTTTTTCTTTTTTTAAACTCTCTTTTAATTTCATCATAATATTTACTATTTATTATAACATTTTCTTTAACATCTTCCAAAATATCACAAAATAAATGAGTATCTATATTATCTCCATAAATATTAACTTCCTTAACTTCTTTAGGTAAATTAATAATTTTTTCTTTAAAATCAATATCATTATAATTTAAATCTATCTTCATAAAATCACTTCAACTATATTTTATCACAGATTACTTATTTTTAATATTTTTTAATTGTTTATTTAATTTTTTAATTTTTTTCTCATTTTCTTTAATAATATCAATGTTATTTTTAGTTTCATCATTTAACATATTACACCATTTATCATAATTAACATCATTATTTTCATTTTTACAAATAGAATATATTATTACCAAACTTATAATTATAATCATAATAACAACTATTTTAATCATTAACATTTTCCCACTTTCTAAATTTCTTTTTTAAATATAAATTAACTTTTTTCTTTAATATCATCTTTTTTTGTAATTTAATTATTTTTCTATGCTTTTCTAAATTAGTATCAAAGTATATATCTTCACCATGATATTTTGTATGTTCTTTACTACTATTTTCACTAAGTAAAAAAATCATAATTATAGATAAAACTCCAACTAAAACAAAGAAAATTAAAGATAAAACCTCCATGTATGTATCCTCCTTTTTTATGGGTGCTCATCGATTATAGCAAAATAATATAATCAAAACAAGTAAGTATTAATATAAATTATTTTTCTTTACACAAACTTTAAAAATATTAAAGAACTCTATAACTAGAATTCTTTAATAAGCTTTTTTTCAATTAAAGTAATAATTTTATATAGCAAGAAAGAAATAATTAAAAGAATTAATATACCAGCCATAACAAGACTTAAATTAAATACTTGTGTTCCATAAATGATTAGATAACCAATACCAGCACGACTTACAAGAAATTCTCCCATGATTACACCTATAAGGCTCATGGATATGCACAATTTCATACTAGAAATAATCGTATTATACGAACAAGGCACCACAAGTTTAAAAAGTATTTGTCTTCTAGTTGCACCAAATGACTTAATTAATTTAAGTTTTACTTTATCAGTATTCATAAATCCATTATATATTGTAATAATACTAATAATTAAATTAATAAGCAGGGCCATAACAATAACACTTTTCATATTAGCACCAGCAATTATTATAATGAGTGGTCCAAGTGCAACTTTAGGAAGTGAATTAATCATAGTTAAAAACGGGTCAAGAATGCTAGAAAGTAGTGGAACTTCATAAAGAATAACAGCAATTATAAACCCTAGTAAAGTACCAAGTACAAATGCAATTAAAACTTCTTCCAACGTAACAAAGATATGATTGAACAAATTATTTTGCACTGCCAGATTAATAATTGTATTTATAATTTTACTAGGTTTTGAAAAGACAAAACTATTTATAATATTTTTATTTGCTAAGTATTCCCAAATTCCAAAGAAAGCTACAATAATTAATATTTGTGATATAACTACAATTAGCTTTCTTCTTTTAATACTTTTTAAAAATTTCTTTTGTTCATTAGACATTTTTATCTAAATCCTTCCAAAGTAAATCGTAATAGTAACCAAATTCTTTTGCTTTTCTATTTTCAATTGGTGTAGATTTATTAGTTAAATTTATTTCATAAACACTTTTAATTCTCGCCGGTCTTTTAGATAAAACAATGACTCTATCTGCAACACTTATAGCTTCTGCTAAGTCATGAGTAATCATAATAACAGATTTTTTTTCTAGTTTAATAATTTTTAAAACATCATCACTAACAGATAGTCTTGAAACATAGTCTAAGGCCGAAAATGGTTCATCAAGCATTAAAATATCTGGTTTTAAAGCAAGAGTTCTAATAAGTGCCACTCTCTGACGCATACCGCCGGATAACTCATGTGGATATTTTTCTAAAAAATCACCAAGACCATATTTAATAAGTAATCCTTTTACAAATTCAATATTATCTTTAGTTTTTTTCTTTTCAATATCAAGTCCTAAACAAGCATTATCTAAAATATTAAGCCAAGGGAACAAAGCATCTTCCTGAAGCATATAGCCAAGTTTAGCACCATCTTTAATTTTTATTTCACCACTAGTTTTAGTATCTAAACCCGCCAAAATATTTAAAAGTGTAGATTTACCACAACCACTTGAACCAACAATACACAAAACTTCTTCATTTTCTAAAGCAAAAGAAATGTCATCTATAGCTTTTATTTCTCCTTTAATAGTTTGATAATTTTTACTTAAATTTTTTATTTCCAGTATTTTATTCATAGAAATTATTAACTAAATCTTCATAAGGAACATATTCATCAAGTAAATTAAAATCTATTAAAAAGTCCTCTAAGTTAGTAAATAATCCTTCACTTATATATGGATTAGATAGCCAGCAGTCATATTCTTTATATCTTTTTATCATTTCTGTTAAATCTTTAACGCTAGTATCTGGAAATTGTCCAATTATATCTTTAGCAACCACATCTGCATCATTATCCATTGTATACTTAATACCTTTATTTATAGCATCAGTAAATTTTTTGATAATATTTTCATTATCTTTTATATAACTTTTACGTGCATAAAAAGCAGTATATGGAACTTCCCCAGAAAGCATACCAACAGAAGCAACAACACTACCATATCCTTGTTTAACTAAAGCTGTTGCATTAGGTTCAAAAAGATTAACAAAATCACCAACACCCCCAATAAATGAACCAGATAAAGCTGAAAACTCAACAGATGTATTAACATTTATTTTACTAGTATCAATATTATTTTTCTTAAGGGCATTTAAGAAATTTAAAGCTGGCATACCTGTACTTCTTCCTACTAAAATTTCCTTATTATATAAGTCCTCTAATTTAAAATCTTTTATTTCTTTTCTAGAAACAATAAATTGTCCATCTCTTTTAGTAAGGCCTGCAAAAAGTGTTAAGTAATCACTTTCATCTTGTTTATAAACATATATTGCAGACTCAGCCCCAGCAAAACCAATTTCTACATCACCAGATAAAACTGCTGCGCTTACTTTATCAGCACCAGGTGTTAGAATAAGTTCTAAATCTATACCATTTTCTTTAAAATAACCTTTTTCTATTGCAACATAAAGTGGACTATAAAATGAACTATGAGTAACTTCAGCGAGTTTAACTTTAGTTAAGGATTTATCATTATCTTTTCTAAAGCCAAGTAAAAGGCCTAAAACTCCAAGAAAAATCACCACGCATACTAATCCAATTATAATTCTTTTTTTCAAAAATAATTCCTCCCTCTAAAGTAATATATGAATAAAAACAACATTATGTTATAAAGAAAATAACTATATAATTTATTGCTTAATTTAATTAATCATGGTAAAATAATCCCATAAGGAGAAACGTTATGAAAAATGAATTAATAATAAAAAAGTGTTTAAAATGTGGTGCATTATTCGAAGTAATTAATGATTGCAAATGTGATGAATGTCAAATAAAATGTTGTGAAGAACCAGTCATAGAACTAATTCCAAATAGTATTGATGCTTCATTTGAAAAACACGTACCAACATATGAAATAATAAATGATGAAATATATGTAAAAGTAAATCATGTCATGGAAGATGATCACTTTATTATGTGGATAGCTTTAGTAAATGAAAAAGTAAATGATAAAGTTAAATTATTAGTAAATGAGCCTGCTGAATGTAAGTTTAAATACATAAAGGGATCAAAATTATATGCATATTGCAATAAACATGGTCTTTGGACTTGCGATGTAAAATAAAATTCTTGGAGCTAAGATGAAAAAAAGTAAAATACGAGTTATAATCGGAGTAATATTATCTTTAATAATATTAGTTATCTTAGTAGCTTTAATATTAAACAATAGACCAATAATAAAAAATAAAAATGATGAGTATCCTAAAGAAAAAAAATAATACCATTGAAATTATTGATTTAACTAAAAATAACTCTGATATTTCTTGTTTAAATGAAGAAGAATTTTACAAAGATGAAACATATATTTACTATCTACCATGTAATAGCAAATATATAAGTGTTATTTATAATGATGAAAAATATGATATTAAAACAGCATTAACTAATAAAATAATTAAATTAACAGACTTAGATAAATATAATATTAAATATATAAAAAAAGAAATTTCCAAAGAAGAAACAAATAAAATAATAACAATTTCATTTGATACCAAAGGTGGAAGTAAAGTAGATAGTATCTCATTAGACAATAATCAAACTTTTAGATTACCAGAAAATCCAACATATAATGGCTATATTTTTAAAGGTTGGTTAGAAAAAAACAACAATAAAATTACAAATGAGACTATATTTAAAGAAGACACTACTCTTTATGCTATCTGGGAAAAAGTAGACAAAAAGAACAATGTAGTAACAGAAAAACCAACAAATAATAATAGTGTGAATAATAATCAAAATAATGAAAATACTAGTAAAGAGCCAGATAAAGTTGATAAACCACAACAAGAAGAACCCCCTAAAGAAACAGAAAAAACTCAAGCTCAAAAAAATAATGAATATCGAAATCAAATTCAAAACAAATATTCAATTAAAATAGCATATCAAGATGAAATGGACTATTATTCGATGAATGGCTATACAAGACAAATAATCGAGGATGATAATGAAATAAATAAGTATCTTATAGAAATAGATAAAGCACTTGCCAAATATCCTGAAGGCTTTTTCAAAGAAATGAAAAACTTTAATATGCCAGCAACTATATATTTAGTTAAAAGTATAAGTGGTAATGTATCCGGGGTTACAGATGCTCATATAAAAACAAATATCATAATAATGATAGAACCATCACTATTATTTGAATACGTACTTCATCACGAAATAATGCATTATATAGATTCATATATTAGTGTTAAAGGTTATCCAATCGATATAAATAAAAGCATGAATGAAGTAAACCCAGATTGCTTCATATATGGAGATGAAAGTAACGATTATGTCTATAATTTCACAGAAGTAAAAAATGCTTATTTTGTATCAAAATATGGAAAAACAAACTATTTAGAAGATAGAGCAGTAATTTTTGCAGAATTAATGTTTAGAACCTACACAAAAGATTGTTATGCAAAAAATACACCTATAAATAAAAAAGCAAACTTTATAAGTTCACAAATAAAAGAACATTTTTCCATTTTAAAAAGTACCGAAAAATATTATTGGGATAGATTTATTAAATGATAAAAAAGAAAGGAGGTCAAATGAAAAATAATTTATTATTAAAAATAATTGCTGTAGTAATTGTTTTAATAGGAGTTGGATTTGGAATATACAAAAGCGTAACCAAAGAAAAAGATCTTGTTTTTGAAGCTACAATTAAAGATGTTGTACCTTCAGATAATAAATATACTATTTTAGTTGAAAAAAAAGACAAAGATAATGTTATAGAATACGAATTCGAAATAGATAACAAAACTAAAATAATATATGAAAATAAAGAAGTTACATTAGATAAATTAAAAGTAAATCAACAAGTATCTATAACAGCAGAAGATGTAATGATGCCAAGTGATCCTGCAAAGTTAGCTAATGTTAAAAAGATAGTTATCTTAAAGGACTAAAGAGAAAATAAGAAATTATTTTCTTTTTTTTAAAAGTCTGTTATAATTAAATTGTGATTTATATGAATATAGAAATAAAAAAATATGACCAAGAAAATGCTAGTGTTTGTAACGATTTATTAACAAAACTAATAAATGAAGAAATAAAATATGATGAAAATTTAAAAATTAACATTATAATTAATGATTATTATAATAAATTAAATGAAAACTCAGTTATATATATAGCATTTATAAATAATAAAGTAGTAGGATATATATATGGATATGTAGCTGAAGATATTCTTGTTAAAGAAAAAACAGCTAAACTAGATGCATTATACGTTATAGAAGAATATCGTGGTAATAAAATTGCTAGTAAATTAATTGAAGAATATAAAAATTGGTGTTTTAGTAAAGAAGTAAAATACATCGAAGTAACAGCATGGAACGATAATATTGATGCTACTAAAATATATTTAAAACAAGACTTTATACCAAAGAAAACAACCTATATTTATGGATACCCAAAAAAACAATATCAAAAATTAGTAAGAGATAAAATACCTGAAAAAATAAAAAATAATAATGAAGAACCAATAACTAGAATTCTAGATGAAAAAGAATTTAAAGAGGAATTAGAAAAGAAATTATATGAAGAATATATTGAAGTAATAAGTGCTAAAGGTGAAGAAAAATTAGAAGAACTTGCAGATATGCTTGAAGTTATATCAGCCCTTGCAAATTCTGAAAATAAAACGTTAGATGACATTATAAACATTGCAAATAATAAAAAGAATAAACGTGGAGCATTTAATGATAAAATATTTTTAGAAGGCATAAAATGAGCAAATACAAAATAGATTATGAGATATTAACTTTAGAAAAACTTCAAAAAAGATTAGAAAAAATAATTTCCAATCCAGAAAATAAATTTAAAGTAACAAAATTAGAAAATATAGGATATACAACATGTGGATTTCCAATTGAACATTATTCTATAGGTAATGGCCCATTTCATGTTACTTATATGGGTGGAGCACATGGTAATGAAATAATAAGTGTAGATTTTGTTACACAACTTATGCAAAATTTAGCACTTGGAAACAATTTTGATAATTTTGACCCAGAGATATTTACAATTGATTTTATACCAGTCCAAAATCCTGAAGGATTTGCAGTCACAACATATGCTTTAGATAGCGTCATGAAAAATATGACTGAAGAAGAGATTGAAAAATTTAGTAAAACGTATTGGACAGTATTTCGTGAAGATGATCAAAATGTATTAAAAATAGATAAACTTCTTAAGACAATTAGTGAAGAATTTAACACTTTTGTTGATACTAATTCTTTTTGGATAAATTTTCAAAACAAAGTAATAACAAGAAATTCAGTATATGATTATTTAATTCAAGAATATCATTTTAATAACTCAAAATTATATTTAGTAATTTCAAATGTCTTAAAAGATACATTATTTATTGAAAGAAAACACACTAATTTCTTTAATAGTGTTACTCCAGAATGCATACCGGAAATTACAAAAGATCATCAAACTTTAAAATCTAAGATAATTAATATGTATCGAAATAATTTATTTCCAAATGGTTCTTTAGCAAATTTTTATTCAAATTCAAATGGTGTAAACTTAAATGATAATAATCCTATTTACTACAAAATAATGAAAGAACAAATATCCAAATATGGGAAAGCATTAGGTAACATGAGAGATAATCATATTACTAAAAGCATCAAAGGACCAATTGGTATGGCAAATTATGATATGAGTGAAGAATTTAGATTTGAACCAGAAAATACAGCGTTACTTAACTATTTGCATAAATTAGAAAGTAAAGGGGAAAACATAGCTTTTTTCAACTGCCATGGAACAGGTGGTTTACTATACACATATCCAATATTTATTTATGATTACAACACCAAAGAAAATGAAATAAGAGATTTTACTTTCTATATTAATAATAGAATAGCAACTGAATATACAAAAGCAATCGGAGAAATTTATCAAAAAGAAACTGGAAAATATGACACATATAAAATGATGGGACATCCAGAAAGAATAACAGGAGTGGGAGATCTACTTCGTCAAAAATATATTGCTTCGTTCATGTTAGAACTATCAAAAATGGGAGGTAATCCAATATCTCCATACGGAGATAAAAATGGTAATTTCTATTTAACTATGACTAGCAACTTTAATGCATTTAACAAAACTTTAGAAACAATATTAAGTATAAAGCATCTTTATAAGAGTAGTTATATAATGACTTATGATGAATTTGGAATGGTTCATTATGAAGAAAGTTCTAGGTCAAGATAAGCTCGCACAACTTGCGAGTTTTAATGTGCCCTAAAAAATAGCTTTACAACTTAAAAATAATTTGCTATAATTTATTCATAATAAAGGGCGTGATTAAATGAAGATATCAAATGAAGTAAAAGCATTACTAGACAAATTATATAATCTTCGTGGTGAAGATAGTGTAATACTAGCTAAAATGAATAAAGAAAGAGAAGAAGCTATTGAAACTGGTGAAAGAACTAAAAATGAAAAAGAAGTTCTACTTGAAAAAATAGCTAAATTAACTAAAGAAGAAGAAACACTTCAAGAAGAAGGAAATAAACTAATATCTCTACTTAGTAATATAAATAGAGATGATTTTGCTAATGTATTAGATCGTTTGCAAATAGATTTTGATCCTGCATCAATAAATGAAAAAGTAAATAATATGCTACCATCAACAATTGAAAAGGTAGTAGCAGAAAATAAATTAGCTAGTGAAGAACTTGAAAATGTTGAAACAGAAATGAACAATGCTATAACAAAAGTTGAAGAATTAGGCATTAGAAAAGATGAAGCATTAAGTAATCAAGCAAAGCTTAATGAATACTTTAATTTAGCTTTAGAAGGTAACATCAATATAACCAGAGATGCAATTACAAGTTTACTTGAAAAATTTGAATTTAATGAAGATGAACAAAGAGAAGCTGCAAAAATCCTAATGTTCCCAGAAGATGCACTTTATGAATATGATGGCATTTACAAAAGTAGAGATAAAGCAAGTAGAAAAACAATAACTGATGTTTTGGTTGAAGCTAAAAAAGAATCTCGTGCTGAAAATAAGGAAGTAGTAAACGAAATTAAAGAAACTGCTCCAGAAGTAGAAGCAAGTCTAGAAGCTCCATCAGCATTGGAAGATATTTTTGATAAAGTAATAACTGAAAATAACATCCCAGAAGTAGAAAAACAAAAAGAAGAAACACCAGTGTTAAGTGAAGAAACTTCTGAAATGGTAACTGAAGTAGTTAGTGAAAAAAATGAAAAAGAAAAATTAATTACATTATTAACATCTCTAGAAGTAAATGCTAATATATTAACAAATGAACAATTAGAAAAGATTCTTGCTAATTATGATGAAGAATTAATAAAAACAAATATTAGTGTATTAAAAGAATACAAAATATCTCTTGATGTTATAAAAGAAAATCCAGAAATTCTTTATGACAAAGAATTAAAAGAAAAATTAGAAAAGTTAATAAATATTGGTAAAGAAGCTCGTGATATTAGTTTAATGCCAAGTATTTTAGTAAAATATGATTTAAAAGGTTTAAATAACACCATAAATGTATTACAAATAAGTGGATTAGATCCTAAAAAGGTTCCGTTAATGGCTTATTAGAAAGGAGTATATAATGAAATCATTTGAAGAAGTAAAAAGTATATACGAAGAAGAAAAAGTTGGGTTTGACGTAAATAAAGAACATCCTGAAAAGTTCTTATTATCATTAGAACTAGCAAATGATGGAAATAAAGAATTTCTAAAAAAATATGGTATAGAATTAAAACCAAGTGAATGGATAGTTTTGACAATAGAACCTGAAATTCTAAAAAAAGCAGTATTAAGAGCTAAAGATTTAGGATTTCTAGAAGCTTATGTTCAATCACCATCATTTTTAAAACAAGATGTTGATAAAGTCATAAAAAGAATAGGTGAACTTGAACATTTAGGTATTCCATATAGAAGTGAAAAAGGAAAATATCAATCATTTCTATTTAGTGAAAGAGGATATAACTATGTTTTACAAAATAGTGGGAAAGAAGTTGATAAAACTCCCAGTGTGATTGATGCAGAATTAAAAGAACTAGCGGATAGAGTTATGGAAACTTTTGCTATGGAAGATAAAAAAAATGAAATATATGAAAATCTAGCGAAAATTGAAAAACAAGGTTTAGGAATTAGGGAATCATTAATAAAAGCTTTTGAAGTATATAATGATAGTGGTAATTTAGACTATTTAATATCAAGCATAGATGAAATTCTAGAAGCAAATAAAGAAGAAGTAAAAGGGAGAGTAGCATGAGTTTTTTAAAAGAATATGGTTTTTTAGATAGTGATATTAGTGAGTATGAAAATAACACTCCAGAAAAGATGAAAAAAGTAATCGAAGAACATGAAAATCTAGTAAAGGTAAATTTAGAATATTTAAAAAACTTAGGTATTGAAACTTATAAAGAAATATTTATAAATTATCCAGATATGTTCTTAATGGATGCTAGTAATTTTGAAGAAAGTTTTTCTAAATATGATAAAGAAGAATTAATTACCAAACTAAATGCTAATTTCAAAATGGTAAAATATCTATAAAAAATAATCGCAAAAGCGATTATTTTTTTTGTAAGCTATATAAATTTATTTCAGGTTTATTAAATAATCTAAATTCTATTTTAGGAGTACCAATACCACCAGAAATAAATAATTTAGAATTATTTTCTTCATAACTACCATATTTATATTTTTTAGACCAATCTGTTGATATTATACCGCCATAAAAAGGTAAAACAACAAGACCATTTAGAGAATGTCCAGCAAGCATAACATCAATATCATCATTTTTCAAAGTTTCAAAGTAGTCTGGATAATGAGTAATAACTAAATTAAAAGTAGTATCTAAATTATCATCAATACTTATAGCTTTACTAACATTATCCAAATTAGTTAAACCAGTTATTTTGATAGGGTTTACATCCTTATAAAAAATATAATTTGATTCATTATCTAGTATTTTAAACTGAGCATCATTCATTATTTCACTATATTTATTTATCTCATCATTATCCCCGATAACAGCATATTTATACAAAGTACAATCCATATTCTTTAATAATTCTTTTAATTTATTAATATCATCATTATTTAAATTATTATTCTTATATAATAAATCTCCGGTAAAAACTATAATATCTGGTTTTAAATCATTTACCTTTTTAGAAATGTTTTGAATTCTATTTAAATCATTCTTATCTTTTATTAAAAAGTCAGATAATTGAAGTATTTTAAAACCATCAAAAGAGTCAGAAAGATTTTGAACTTCTATATTTTTAGATACGATTTTAAAACCTTTCGGGTTAATAAAAAATCCGTATAAAACTAAACAAATTATAAAAATAAATATCACTAAAAAAACTTTTTTCATTATTTACCCCGATTTCTACAATATAAATATATCATATTTATAAATTATTATCAATTTAGAATTGAAAAAACTCAAATAATATGGTAAACTAAATCATAGGTAGGTGGGCAAAATGCATAGTTTTAAAAAATCTGCAATAATTACTTTTTCATCACTATTTTTACTAACAAATGTAAACGCAGCTACATGTGGTTATGAAGAAAAAGCAAAGTTAAATAATGAAATAACAAATGTAAAGGCAAATTATGAAATTAAAGAAAGGGTAATGAATAAAGACGAATATACAATTTCCGATGCTTTAATTGGAACTGAATACGAAGATACGTATGAAGCCACAACAGAATATATTCAAGTAAATATTTTGAATTTAACTGAAAATATGTATGTTGAAGTAACAAATGATTATAACGATGATAAAGCTATATATCAATATAGTGACACAAAAAACGGGAACATATCATTTGATTGGCATGAAATTGATGAACTGGTAACATATACTATTAAGGTTTATGCCTCAAGCACTACAGGATGTGAGGGAACGATACTAAAAACATTGTATCAAGCCTTACCAAGGTATAATGATTACTCAACATATGATATTTGTAAAAATATTCCTGATTCGTATTTATGTCAAAGGTATGTAACATATGAAAATATCGGTTTTGATGTTTTTACTGGTAGAATATATAAAGAAGTAGAAAAGAAAATTCAAAAAGAAGAAGAAACTAAAGAAAATGAAAAATGGTATAAAAAGGTTCAAAACTTTATTGTTGAACATAAAGTGCCATTTATCATCGGGGGAGCAATATTGGTTGTCGCAGTTGGAAGTACAACATATATAATAATAAAGAAACGTAGGAGAAGTATAATATGAAAAAAAATTTGAAAATATTAATAATTTTATTAACAATTTTTATTGGTTTTGCTAGCACTAATGTTAAAGCTAGAACCATCGAAGAAAAAGAAAAATTTACAAAACAAGCTAGTGGAAAACATAGTATCAGTGGTTTGAGCATTTTTGATGGTACTACATTTGGTATGTGGAAATATTCATTTGTTGATACTTCCAGTGAAAATTTTGTGGGATACTGTATGGACCCACATAAAGACGCATCTAATGGATATAAAGTCGATCGTATTCTCGGAGATACAGCGTATACAAAAAGAATAAATGCTTTTGACCTAGGTGTCCTAGAAATTATTAAAAATGGTAAAAACCAATATAATGATAGTTTAACCTTTACAGTTGATGGCAGTTCAAAAACAATTAGTGGAGATTCACTTTATGCTGCAACAAGTATAGCGGTACGTGCTTTTGCTTTAGGTGTCTTTGGATATGGCGGAGATGTTGAAAGTGCTAAATCAAGTCTAGTTCCATATTATACTGGTGTTGCATCAGCACATATAACTAGGGGAATTCAATGGGCATCATACAACATAGATAAAATAAATACAATAACTGATACAAAATGTACAGGTTCTGTTGAAGATTTCAGAAAATGTTATGAAAAAACTTTTATTAAAGGATTTTTAAAGAATAATTGGTATAAAAATAGTTATAATTTCAAAATAAGCAGTAGCTCTGAAGGCTATTTAGTAATGTATGCGGCTCAAAGTTTATTTATGAAAGGTTTTAACAGAGCATATGAAGTAATAACTGGTGATGTAACGACTGCTACAGTTACAGCAACTGCCAACCCTTCAACAACAGATAAAACAACAACAGATAATACTATTGAAGAATATTATCATCAAACAATAGAGTTTGCTCAATTTGATGCTCAAGATGGAAAAATAGATAATTTTACATTAACATGTCAAGACTGTGCAAAAAATAATATAACTTTAGGAAATCTTGAATTCTTTAATCCACAAATAAATGATTGGCAAGTTGTTTCAAATATTAACGTTTTAACAGCATTTGATGCTGATGGTAAAACAAAAAGTGGAAAAATAGAATTAAGATTTAAAGTTACTAGGATAAAAGATGATGAAAATTGCAAATCAGTAAATTATAAAATATCATATAGATACGATGACCCAAGTTTAAAATACATCGGAGCATTATTGAAAACTAGTGATACAAGTAAACAAAGATTCTTTATTATTCAAAAAAATGACGGAAATTTAAAAAGTGAAATAACTGGAACGATAAAATGTTCAGCTTCTTGTGATACAGAATTAGAATTACCAGTATGTAGCTATGAAGAAGATGATGCTGTTGCAAAAATCAATGGCCCAACAAAAATTAAAACTTGTATAATAAATAATCAAGATGATGCAGGTAACACATATCAATTTACATCAGATGTAGGTGGAGTTGACAATTCTTACTGTAAAATCTATTGTAAAGAAGATTATGCAGAAATTAAATTAAACCCAATAGTTAAAAATGTAAAATGTGGTGGATATTTCAAATTAACAAGTAAAATAAATGGTACAAAAACTTGTTATACAGGAAGTCCAAATACAACAGAAAACTCAACAAATGGTAAAAACAGTATAGATAAAGAAAAGTATTTACAAGATATAATTGCTGCTCAAAATAAAATGATTGAAGGCAGAGATTGGATATTAAAGGCTGAAGCGGCTTGGAAAACTATTCATGAACATACTGTTTCTTGTAGTTGTAATGGCTCTTATGATTATAATCATTCTCATGGTTCATATGCTGGAATTGAAGCTGGAACTCCAAATGCAGAAGGATATGTACCAATAAAAAATGCCACACATAGCTACAGCATCGGCGGTGGCGGTGCATGCAATGTTGATTGGGATGAATGTCCAAATGCTAACGGAAATGGTACTCATCGTTGTTGCGGAAGTGCAAATCCTACAGATGGAGATAGTTATAGTGATGTTTCTAACAAAATTCAATCTCAATATTACAACCACGGAAAACAATTAATAGAAGAAGGTTTCAGAGCTTATGAAAAGGCTTTGAGAGATTACAATGCTTGTACAACAGCATGGACAAACGAATTTGCTTTTGCTCAAGAAGTAAGATATTATTATGATGAAAATCGTGGAAAAGATAATACAAACTATGCTCCATACTTTGATTTATTAACTGGTAAAGATGAATTACAAAAATTAGAAAAATATGGAAATGAAAAAGTTGATACAAAAATTACAGTATGCACTGGGGCAACAAATGACAAGTATGAATGCTTAAATAAAAATAATGAAAAAACATTTGACTTATCAATAGATAGCAACAGAAAAGTTGATTATAATTATAATTCATCATATGGAAATGTCTTTGCAACAAAACCATATACAACTTGTACAGTAAATGGTTGCGAAACAAAGAACCCATACGTTTCACAAGCAGCGTTTATAAAAAAAGAAGTAACAAAAGAACAAAAATACATTACACCAACAGCTTTCTATCAAATCGCCGCTAATGGAAAAGTAATTGCTTACGATAATTATTCAATTGATAAAGTTCAATTAGAACCATTAGTTAATAAATTGCCGATATCAACAAGTTCAGTAGGTGGTGGAGTATTTAAACTACTAGTTGAAAATCTTGGTGAATTCTATGATAAAAAAGATACATCTGGAAGATTGATAGATTACAATGGTGTTAATGAAACTAAGAGCGTAGCTTACGCAGTAGGTGTAAACGCATTTGATGGCGAATATGTATGCTACTATGAAAATACATGTAGACCAAAAGATTGTCCTAACTGTGAATTTGTTTGTGAAGGTGATGGATGTGAATGGAAAGATTGTCCTTCATGTAAGATATCATGCGAAAACTGTATATTCAACTTAGATGATTTAAATATAATCGTTAAAACAATTACTACAACAGATGTAAATGCGGCAAATAGAACACATGGTTATAACTGGATTACATCAAGTAGTATGGAAGCATTACAATTATTAACTAAAAAAGCTTCAATGACAATTAGTGAAATTGAAGAAATAAATGAAATGATATATGATGATAAGACAACAGATGGATCAACACTTGGATTTAGTATTAAATTAACACCTGAAATAATAAATAAAATTACAGCATATAACAAAGACAATGAAGATAATGGTGGTTATATAAATAACTCATTAACATGTTATGATGCCACAATTGATGGTGAAACATATAAAAACATTTATTGTTATAGCGAACTAATTGACAAGTTAGTTACTGAAAATGGTGATAATGTTACAGTACTTCCGAGTAGAGTAAATGATGAAGCAAGACGTGCTAATGACACTGGAACTAGTGGTTATTGGACATTATGGTCAAATTATAGAATAGATAAAACAAGTGAATCCGTAATCGGCGGACCATCTTGGAAATAAGGGGTGACTAAATGAAGAATGCATTCTGGGCATACTGGTTGATACTATTAGGTATAGTAATCGTAGTAATAATGCTACTTGTTCAAAATCTTACAACAAGTAGCACTCAAGATTACTATCTAATTAAAGAAATAACTGAAGCATCTATGATTGATGCAGTAGATTATTCTTATTATAGAACCTATGGTGAAGTAAAAATAAACAAAGAAAAATTTTATGAAAGTTTTATACGTCGTTTTTCAGAAAATGCCGCATTAAACACAACTTACACAGTAAGCTTTTATGGAGTTTATGAAGCTCCCCCAAAAGCTAGTGTAGAAATTAAAAGTAAATCTAATACATTCAATGTTGTAGGTGATTCAACTACATTTGATATGGTAGAAAGAATAGATGCAATACTTGAAGGTAATACACTTGATGAATAACATAAGGAGGAATAAAAATGGGTGGTAAGAAAAATGTATTTACAAAGTTTTTAACAAATAAAACAACAGTTACGTTAGTAGGTATTGTTCTAGGACTAGGAGTTTTAGTGGGATTTTACATATATCGTGTTAATAAACAAGTAAATCCCACCCGTATTCCTGTTGCTAAAAGAGCTATAAGTGCTACTGAAGAAATAACAAAAGATGACATCGAATATGTCAAAGTTAGTAAAAGTTTCTTAAAAAAAAGAGATGTTTATCAATCAGTAACAAATTTAGTTGGTAAATATGTTTCAACTGGAACATCTATTCCTAAGGGAGGAATGTTCTATACAGCTCAAGTTGTTGAAAAAAAGGAATTACCAAATGCTATATTTGATGAAATACCTGAAGGATATACAATCTATCAATTAAAAGTAGATAATAACACAACATATGCTAATTCAATATATCCTGGTGATAAAATAGATTTATGGCTTAAAACAACTGAAAATGGTATTTTAGTTTTTGGTGAATTTATATCAAATATTGAGGTCTTAGCAGTTCGTGATAATGCTGGTCAAAATGTTTTTGATGTTACAAGTGGAAGAACTCCAGCATGGTTATTATTTGCTGTAAAGACTGATTTATATCGTTATTTAAAACTAGCTGAAAGCATATCTGGGATGACTATTATTCCGGTTCCAAAAAATAATTTGGCAAATCCAGATGTTGGGTCAACTGAATATACAAGTCAAGAACTTATAGATATTCTAGATAGACAAACTCTTAGAATGGAGGCCCAATAATGAATAATATCTTAGCAAAAATTAAAAATTTATTTCTTAATAGAAATACTGTTACAATATTGGGCGTTATAGCTGGTGTTATAGCATTATGGTTTGCTTATAGTATAACTTTAGACAAAGCTGTAAAACCTCAAAAAGTGCCAGTTGCAGCCAAAGATTTAACTGCAGGAACAATTATAACAAAAGAAGATATTGAATATGTTGAAGTAAATTCTGATGTATTAAAAAAGGCAAGTGTAGTAACTAGTTCTTCACAACTTATTGGTTATTATGTAACAAATAATACATCAGTAGTTCGTGGTTCAATGTTTTACAAAAGTCAAGTTGTAACAAAAGATAAATTAATTGAAAGAGATTTGGAAACAGTTCCAGAAGGTTATAGACTTTACTGGCTAAAAGTAGACAATGCTTCAACATATGCTAACTCAATATATCCTGGTGATAAAATAGATTTATGGCTTAAAACTAAGAATGAAGGCAAATATGTATACGAAGAATTTATAACAAATATTGAAGTTCTTAGTGTTAAAGATTCAAAAGGACAAAATGTTTTTGATGTATCAAGCGGAAGAACTCCAGCAGTACTCGTATTTGCAGTAACAGATGAAATGTTCTCATACTTAAGTAAAATAGGTTATTTAAGTGGTATGGATTTATATCCAGTTCCAATTAACAAAAAGAATTCAGATAAAGATGCTACTACAGAAATAACAAATGATGCTTTAAGAACATTAATCGATAGCCAAGCTAGAAATGTTACACCAGATACAAATGAATCAAATAATGATAATAATACAAATAATGAATAAAAGAGGGTGAAGACTTGTGAATGATGCTGTATTTTCACAAATAGATTTTGGGCCTTTAAAAGAGTTTTTAGAAGAAGATAACATAACTGACGTATCATATTCAAATGGTGGTCAAGTTTGGCTAAAAACTCTTGATAAAGGTATATATAGGGTTGAAAGACCAGAAATAAATAATGCTTTAATGGAAAAGCTTGCTTTTCAATGTTCAAATGTTATGGGTAAAACATTTAATATGGCCCATCCATTTTTGGATGCTGAATCTGCAGAACTTCGTCTTAACTTTGTTCATGAATCTATAGCCACAAATGGTATTTGTTGTGTTATAAGAAAGACGCCTGCCAAAATCCGTCTGAACAAAGATAAACTGATAAATGAAAAATATGTAACAGAGGATTTACATGACTTTTTAATGACTTGTGTTGAAGGTCACTGTAATATTATTGTAAGTGGGGAAACTGGTTCAGGTAAAACAGAACTTGTTAAATATTTAGCTTCACACACAAAAGAAAATGAAAAAATAATAACAATTGAAGATACTTTGGAACTTCACTTAGATAAAATATTTCCACATCGTGATATTGTTGCTATGAAAACAAATAATATTGCATCTTACTCAGATGTACTAGTAACATGTATGCGACAAAACCCAAGATGGATTTTACTATCCGAAGTTCGTTCAGCAGAGGCAGTTACAGCAGTACGTAACTCAATATCATCTGGACACAACATTATATCAACAATTCACTCAGATAGAGCTTTAAACATACCAATGCGTTTATATAGTTTGCTAGAAAACAGTCAAGATATAGACCAATTCTTAAAGTCAATTCACAGATATGTTCAAATTGGTGTTCATGTTAAAGGTTACATGAGTAAAGAATTAGGTAGATTCCAACGTGAAATAATCGAAGTCGTAGAATTTTATGTTGATGAAAATAACGAAGCAAAATCCAATATTATCTTTAAAAAAAGTTTAGATGGCAAGTTCAGTTTTAATAACCCAAGTAAATATCTAATTGACTATTTAGGTGTTCAAGGTGTAACATTAAAACCAGATTATTTTGTCAAATCAAAAAATGACACAAATTCAGAAGCTGAAATAGAAAGCTTATAACAGAAAGGAGCGTTTAATATGTTTACAGTTAATTTAACAAGTTATTTACCAGAATTGTTAATACTATTAGCAATTGCTACAGTGGTTTTAATAGCTCGTCGAAATCCTGGCGAAAACGTATATAAATATGTAACAAATAAAGCAACTGATATGTATGATAAATACGCTCCATACTCATTTAAAATGGTAAGAGAAAAAGCAGTTGAATTAGGACAAGAATATACTCCAAGACAATATTTAACACAAGTTATAATTCTTGGTGGTATAGCAGCTTTAGTAGGATATTTTTACTTTTATAGTATTGTCATTGCTGTAATATATGCAATTGTAGCCATAGCATTTATACCATATCTTGCTTATTTAAGACTACAAAGAGTGTATAGTGAATATATATTTGAACAAATACAAACATATACAACAAATGTTATAATGGAATTTAATACAACTCAAAGTTTTGTTAAAGCTCTTGAAGGTGTTAGAGATTCAGGGATTCTTGAAGAACCAGTTGTTAGTGATGTCAAAAAGATGATTGAAATGTCATATCAAAATGGTACCATAGATGAATCAATAACTTATTTTAATAGCAAATACCCATTTTACATGGTAAAAAATATGCATCAATTATTCCTACAAATAACCAAAGAAGGTGCCAGAGATTCAGGACAAGCATTAGAAAATATGTCACTTGATATTGATGCCTTAGTAGAAGGTGTATATCGTGACCAAATGGACAGAAATAATTTCCATGGCAGATTCCTAAGATTCGGTTTAATTTTATATTTACTCGTTATAGTTTTAAGATTCATGTTAGGTGAAGACAATTATATTAAATTACTAGATATATGGTATGTACAAATTATTTTACATGCTATTGTCATTATAAATGCTTTCTTTATGTTAAGTGGAGAAAAATACTATAATGAAGATGTAGGAGGAGAATAATGCAAATAGAAGTTATTATTGTCGCTGTAATCGTATTTGGTATAATGACTATAACCGGTCAAATAAGCATTAATCAGCTTATAAGTGATAATCAAATGCTTTTTATGAAGTTAAAAGAAAAAGATTGGGATTTTCTAGTCAGAGCCAAGTATGGAAATAATGTTAATCCAGACATTCTCTTTAATAAAAGAATAAAAAATGCTCTAATTACTATGGCTATAGCATTTGCCTTTTTAATCAAAGATTTAAATGCTGTTAAAGTATTATTAATATTTGTTCTAGGAGTGTTTATCTTTAAAACATCTTATAATGACATAAAAAAATATTATCAAAGACATATGTCTGAAATAGACTCGATGTTACCACATTATTTAAAAAACCTAGAAATATTAATTCAACATTATACTGTACCAGTTGCTATTGGTAAATCAATGGCTGAATCACCAGAAATATTTAAAGATGGATTACAAGAAATGATTGACTCTATAAATTCTGGGGATGATACGATCGAACCATATATGGAATTTGCTAGAAAGTATCCAGTACGTGATTCAATGCGTATGATGCGTTTACTATATCGTCTAAGTTTAGGACGTCAAGAAAGAAAACAAGAACAAATACTAACATTTTCAAGATCAATATCTTCACTTCAACAAAAAGCTCGTGAAACAAGATACAAAAATAGACTAGAAAAAATGGAAGGCAAAACCATGAGTATGCTTATAACAACTGGGGTAGGATTAATGATATTACTAGTTTTAGCTGTTATACAACTTATGGACATATAAATTTACAAAAAGTTTAAAATATAATTGATATTTTAAGGAAATTAAGTTATAATAAAAATATATTAAAAGGAGGATAACAAATGAAAGAAGCTACTGGAGAATTAAATATGACTGTAGTTACTGTAGTTGCAATTGCTGCTGTTGGTGCTTTCTTCTATTTCTTTATCTGGCCTGGTATTCAAGCTGGACTTTCAAGAAATACTTGCCTAAATCTATGTCCAGGCGGAGAATTGGACACAGCACAAGGACGTGGTGGTGTAGATGTTAATAACAGAACTTGTTTTTGTGCAGATGGAACACAAATAGATTTTGGCGACGAAGAATAAGACAAAACATAAGAGGTGAAAAATGAAAGAGGCTACAGGAGAATTAAATATGACGATAATAGTTTCTATATCGATCGGTATCTTGGCAGCCTTTTTTTTCGGCTTTTTATGGCCAATGATTAATGGAAATTTTCAAAAAAATTCACAATGTAGCAAAGCTATATGTGATTGTAGTACTGAAGTAAGAAATACAATAGAAAACGAAACTGGTCAAAAAAATCATTGTTTATGCAGAAATAGTGCAACAGATGAAAACACTTTTTATTGCCCATTCAAAGGTTAGGAGGAAATTATGAAAGAATCGATGAGTGTAACATATATATTTCAAATAGTAATACTATTTATTCTATTATTTACAGCAATAATGGCTTTAACAATAAATAATTCCAACGCCTTTGGAATTAAAGATCAAATAGTAAATATATTAGAAGCAAATGGTGGAAATTACTTAGAAGACGGAAATTTAGATGAAGAAATAATAAATTTAATAGAAAGCACATCATATCGTACAACTGGAAAATGCGATGAAGATTATCAAGGTTTTGATAGAACTGGAGCTGCTGTTTCATCTAATCAAGATGCATCAATATGCATAAAAGAAGTAAATGCAACAGATGGTGTAGATAATTATCTATCGGATATTTTTGGCACTGGTAAAGTTGCAACAGGTGATTTTATGCCAGGCAAATATTATCAAATAGTAGTATTTTTCCAATTAGATTTACCAGTTGTAAAACAAGTTTATAATTTTAAATCTAAAGCTGAAACAAAAGTTATATACCAAAAATAAGGAGAGAAATTAAATGAAAACAGTAAGTGAATCAACATGGACATTTCAAATGATTATCTTCTTCATTCTAATATTTGCTTGTTTTCTAACTTTAGTTTTAAGTTATAATAAAGCTTATACAATAAAGAATCGTATGCTTAATATTATTGAAAAATATGAAGGTGTAACACCAACATCAGCTGAGCTAATAAATGACTACATATATAATAAAGGATATACCAATACTGGTAAATGTCCAGAAAACTGGATGGGAGCAATAAATATAGATGGAGAATTTGAGTTATCAAAAAGTGATAACAGATATTTATATTGCTTTAAAAAAAGTTATAAAAATAATTTAGTATATTATGATGTAAAAGTTTTTTTTAGATTTAATTTACCTGTTATAGGTAGTATAGCAAACTATGAAATAGATGGAACAACAAAGACTTTTATAGGTGCAGAAGATCAAATAGAGGAGTATTAATATGAATGTAATAGTATCAAATAAATATCAATCATTATTATCAAGTTTAAATATTGATGTAATTAAAAGTATAAATGGAGAATTTACAGTAGAAGAATTAGTAAGTCAATTTCAAAGTTTTTACTTTAATAAAATGATTATAGACATAACAGCAATAAAAGGTTATGAAGAAATAACAGTAATGCAAAATTTATCTGTAAATTTTGATATGTCTAAAGTTATTTTATTACTAGATGATTCAGAAAAAGTTAATTCTCCAGTATATATATCACAATTAATATCTATGGGAATATACAATTTCACCAGTGATATAAATACAGTAAAATACCTAATAGATAATCCCAATCAATACAAAGATGTAGCGAACTATCATAATATAAGTGGATTTAAGAAACCAGTATTAAATGAAAGATCTGTTGATAATACTCGTGGTAAAATGGGGCAAAAGATTATTGGCTTTAAAAACATTACAGAACATGCTGGTGCAACAACACTAATATATTTGCTTAAATTACACTTAGAAAAGGCATATAATGTTAAAGCTGTAGAAATAGATAAAAATGACTTTATATATTTTAATGATAATACACTTGAAAGTGTATCAAGTTTAGGTTTTAATGATTTTTTAAGTAATAATACCAATTATGATATAATTTTAGTTGATTTAAATGATGGAAACGTATCTGAGTACTGTCATGATATAATTTATTTAATTGAACCAGGTCTTATTAAATTAAATAAGTTAATTAGAGAAGACAATGCTATATTTACTAAATTAAATGAAAAAAAGATAGTTCTTAACAGAAGTGTACTTGACACAAAAGATGTACAAGACTTTGAAAAAGAAAGTGGAAGTAAAGTTTTTTTCAATATGCCTTGTTTAGATGATAAGTTAGATGATCAAATGGTAGTTAATGCATTTTTAACAGCCCTAGGTTTTAGTAGAATAGATGCAAATGGAAGTTCAGGAATATTTAGTATATTCAAATAGGGAGGTAATGGAATATGAATTTTTGTTATAAGACTGCAAGTGTATGGTTATTTATTGGTAAATTATTATTCATTTTAAAGATATTAATACCAATAGCTATTATAGTATTAGGAAGCATAGATTTAGGAAAAGCAGTAATTTCAAGTGATGATAAATCAATAAAAACAGCTAGTACCAAGCTATTAAAAAGAATAGTAGCTGGAATATGCATTTTTTTCATACCAGTTATTATAAAAGTGTTATTTTCTATGATTGGCATTATAAGTGATGAAATAAAAAATGACTATATAAATTGTATAAACTGCATTACAGATCCGTATAACAATTGTGATGCATCGTATGAAGGCAATATATACAAAAAATAATTGACTTTAATGTAAAATTAGGGTAAAATAAATATATACAGAAGGAGGAAAGTTTTATGAATTTTTGTGAAGATGCTGGTTCAGTTTGGTATACTCTTGGAATGTTTATGTTAGTATTCAAAGTTGTTATTCCAGTACTATTGATTGTTTTTGGAATGGTAGACTTAGGAAAAGCTGTAATATCAAGTGATGACAAAGCTGTATCAAAGGCTGCTAAAACATTATTAAATCGTGTTATAGCTGGGGTATGTATTTTCTTTATTCCAACTATTGTAGGATTAGTATTTAAAATGGTTGGGGCATTTGGTGAGGTTAAAAATCAATATGATTATTGTGCTGCATGCGTAAGTAATCCAACCGGTGATAAATGTTCAGGTATAAAAAATAATGGCTAAAAAAATTAATAATTTAAACTTAACAAATGAGAAATTATTATTTCTCATTTGTTTTTTATTTATAAAATATTTGATAAAAGATAAAGTATTACAGAATGTCAATATATCATTTTAAATAATATTATACAAAATGTGTAGATATAACAAATTAAAATTAATTCATAAAAAATAGAGCTTATTCAGCTCTATCTTCATATTCTCCAGTATAAGTATATCCTGCAAGTGATTTTTCTTTGCTCCATTTATATTCAAATGTTCTATGTGTCCAAGTATATTCAGTGTCAGTATCTATAATAGCATAGTCTTCATACTTAGATGCATTAGAAGCTAAATCCCATTTACATTTGCTTTCTCTTGTATAACTAACATCAAATTTCAATGGTACAAAATATACATTTTGACTTAAATTGCTAGCATAATATGGTGATACACCATTTAAATTTTTATAATTAATTGTAATTGTTGTAGCATAATTTCCTTCAGCTCTATTATAATAAGCTCCAGAAACTTCAAATGTAAAGTTATTTTTCTTTAATGAAGTATTTCTAAATGTTGATGCATTATTTATTGCAACATTATATTTTCCAGTATTACCAGTCATATATAGGTTACCACGATTGTTAATATAAGCTTGATAGTCAGTATTTGAATTACTGAAATAAGATTTACTATTGCCTACAATAGCAACACTATTAACATCACTAGGTAAATCTAGAAATTGAACTTCATAGTTATATTTACCAACTTTAGTAGTATCAGTAACATATCCAGTTGAATAATAAGTTTTTTCATATTCTTTACAATAATTATTAGTTTCTACCAATTGTTTTTTATTTTCAGCATTAGAAGCATTAGAGTAACCATTTTCCCAATCACTATATTTTACATATTTATAATATCTAACCTTGGTAGGTGTAGGATTAGGTTTGTTGTTATCGTTATTATTATTATTATTGTTGTTATTATTATTGTTATTGTTGCAATTTGTTTGACAACAACCATTTGAACAAGTTATTTTTATTGTAACCTTAGTAGTAACTGTTGTTTTAGTACTTGTACTAGTGCTTGAACTATTTCCTTTACTAGTATTAGTATTATTTGAACTATTGTTACTATTTGTATTATTGTTAGTATTACTATTATTCTTATTTGTATTAGAATTTGTATTATTAGAGTTATTATTGTTGTTATTGTTATTATCAACAACATCAGTATTAGTTTTTGTATTATCTACTGTACAAGTTCCATTATCACATGAAGTCTTTTCAATAGTAGTAACAATAAAGTCTGATTGTTTTCCACAAGTTAAACTAACTTTTAATGCATAATTACCATCAGCAGTTTTAGTAGTTTGAATGTAACTTGAATTATTATCACAAGTTTTACCATCGTTAGTAAAATCGATTAATAACTTTTGGTTAATCATTTGTGCTAGTGTTACTTTTTCAGTTGCACCAACTTTTTCAGGTAATTTTGATTTTGTGAAATATTCAAATGCTGCAGTTTTCATAGTGTTTATATTATTAATATATTCACTATTACTATCAGCTAATGTGTTACTAGATTTAGTTGAACTATTGCCGGTTACTTTAACAAATATCCAACCAGCTATAAACACAATAACTGCAAGAATCACAAGTTTAATTGCAAGTGATCCCCAATTTAAACTTAAACTTTTCTTTCCATCTTCGTACATATAACGTACCCCCTTCATTTGGAAAATCCTCTTTTCCTTTAAGTCGCCATTATTTTACCATAAAATATTCATTTTGTCAAATTTTATGCAATAAAAATTGTGGTATTTACAATAATTATATACTTTTGAAAAACTAATATTAAATATCTTTCTTAAAAAGTATATTTTGAAAGAATATTACTTGACTACAAATATATGTTTGTGATATATTATTTCTGCATGAAAATTATCTTTTTGTGTCAAAATATGAAAAAGAGGTGTTTACTTATGAATAATGATAAAATAATAATAAAAGGAGCTAGAGAAAACAATTTAAAAAATGTAGATTTAGAAATTCCTAAAAATAAGTTAGTTGTTATGACCGGAGTATCAGGTTCAGGAAAAAGTAGTTTAGCATTCGATACTATTTATGCGGAAGGACAACGAAGATATGTAGAAAGTTTATCTGCTTATGCCCGTCAATTTATTGGTGTAAATGAAAAACCAGATGTAGACTCTATTGAAGGATTATCACCATCAATATCAATTGACCAAAAATCTACAAACAAAAATCCACGTTCAACTGTAGGTACTATAACTGAAATCTATGATTATTTACGTCTTTTATTTGCTAGAATTGGTAGACCTTACTGTCCAACACATCATACACCAATTAAAAGTCAAAGTATTGAAGAAATGACTAATAAAGTAATGGAATACAAAGGAAAAACAGTTACTATATTAGCACCTGTAGTTCATGGCGAAAAGGGAACACATAAAGATTTATTTGATGAACTTCGTAAAGAAGGTTTTACACGTGTTCGCGTAAATGGCAAAAATATGAGTTTAAATGAAGAAATAACTCTAGAAAAAAATATTAAAGACAATATAGATATTATAATAGATAAAATTACTGTAGATAATGAAGAATATAGCAGAATATTTGAAGCCGTAGAAACAAGCACCAAGAAAGCTGATGGTAAAGTAGTATTACTAGTTGATGATGAAGAAATATTCATGAGTGAAAAATATGCTTGTGAAATATGTAATTATTCAATACCAGAACTAGAACCAAGATTATTTTCATTTAATGCCCCATACGGAGCTTGTGAAGAATGTAAAGGCTTAGGTACAAAGCTTCATATCAGTAAAGATTTACTAATACCAGATCCTAATAAATCTTTAGTGGAAGGTGCTATATCTGCTTTAAGCATGGACTCAAATATGTACTTTACACAAATAGAAACAGTATGTAAAAGGTATGATATCAATATGTTTGCACCTGTAAAAGACATTCCTGAAGAAAAATTAAACTATATATTATATGGTACAAATGAAATTCTTGAATTTAAATATGTATCCAAAAATGGCAGTACCAGAAATACAAAAGGTACATATGAAGGTGTAATTCCAACACTAGAAAGAAGATATGTTGAAACAAAAAGTGGATGGATCAGGGAATGGCTTCAAGGGTATATGATTGAAACAGAGTGTCCAGTTTGTAAAGGAAAAAGATTACAAAAATCAGTATTATCTATATATATTAATGATAAGAATATTTTTGATATGTGTGATATGTCTATAAGTGACTTACTTGATTTTGTTAAAAAGTTAAAACTAAATAACGAAGAAAAAGAAATAAGTAACCTTATATTAAAAGAAATAATTTCTAGACTAGAGTTTTTAAATAACGTTGGTTTATCATATTTAACTTTAACAAGAAGTGCAGGAACATTATCTGGTGGGGAAGCACAAAGAATAAGACTTGCCACTCAAATTGGTTCAAAATTATCTGGTGTTTTATATGTTCTTGATGAACCAAGTATAGGGCTACATCAAAAAGATAATGAACGTTTAATTAATTCATTAAAAGAAATGCGTGACTTAGGTAACTCATTAATTGTTGTTGAGCATGATACAGATACTATGCTAGCATCAGACTATTTAGTAGATGTAGGACCTGGCGCAGGTGAATATGGTGGACAAATTATGGCAGCAGGAACACCTGAAGAAGTTATGAAAAATCCAAATAGTTTAACAGGAAAATATCTAAGCGGAGAGTTAAAAATAGAAGTTCCAGAAAAACGAAGAAAAGGTAATGGTTTAAAAATTAGTATTAAAGGTGCCAAAGAAAATAATTTGAAAAATGTAAATGTAGATATTCCTCTTAATAAATTAGTTGTTGTAACTGGTGTATCAGGTTCAGGTAAATCTTCACTCATCAATGAGGTATTATATAAAAAACTAGCATCAGAAATTTATAAAAGCAAAGTAGTTCCTGGAGCATGTAAAGAAATAACTGGTCTTGAAAATATTGATAAAGTAATTCAAATAACTCAAGATGCTATAGGTAGAACCCCAAGAAGTAATCCAGCAACCTACGTTGGAGTATTTGATGATATTAGAGATTTATTTTCTCAAACAAAAGAAGCCAAAATGCGAGGCTATGACAAAGGCCGTTTCTCATTTAATGTAAAAGGTGGAAGATGTGAAAATTGTTGGGGAGACGGTGTTAAAAAAATTGAAATGCATTTCCTAGCAGATGTTTATGTTCCATGTGATGTATGTAAAGGTAAAAGATATAATAGAGAAACTCTGGAAATAAAGTATAAAGGCAAAAACATAAGTGAAGTTTTAGATATGAGAGTAAGTGAAGCACTAGAATTTTTTGAAAATGTTCCGAAAATTTACAATAAATTAAAAGTAATGATGGATGTTGGACTTTCATACATTAAATTAGGACAATCAGCACCTACATTATCAGGTGGAGAAGCTGGTCGTGTAAAACTTGCTAAAGAACTTCAAAAAAAAGCAACAGGAAAATCAATATTTATACTTGATGAACCAACAACAGGACTTCACTCAGATGATATCAAAAAACTATTAGTTATCCTAAATAGAATTGTGGATAATGGTGATACAGTAATTGTTATAGAACACAACCTAGATGTTATAAAAGTAGCAGATCATATCATAGATTTAGGCCCAGATGGTGGTAAATATGGAGGAAAAATCATTGCAACAGGAACTCCAGAACAAGTTGCAAAATGCAAGGGTTCATATACAGGTGAATTTTTAGCCAAAATACTATAGTAATGAAATTTTCTAAAATATGATATTTTTATTAAGCACTACACTTCTATTAAAATGTGTAGTGTTTTTTCTAGAATAAAGTTTTATTAATAAGAAACAACTTTAAAATGTAAAATTTTACATAAAATTATAAATACGATATTAATAATAGATAAATTTAAAAAAATTTGTTACAATATTAATGGAGAGTGAATTTATGAATAAATATATTTTTGAAATTGGCAATTTTAAATTAGAATGGTATTCAGCCTTAATAATAGTTGCAGCTATGATTGGTATAACAATGGTTTTAAAAGAAGCCAAAAGATACAAATATCCAACCGAATTTGTTTTTAACATGATATTCTGGGCCATAATATTTGGTATTATCGGGGCTAGAGCGTATTATGTATTATTCAATTTGGAATTATATGATAGTTTTTGGGAAGCCTGTAAAATCTGGGAAGGTGGACTTGCTATTCACGGAGGTATAATTGCTGGAGTTTTGGTTATTCTATTATATTGTAAGAAATATAAAGTAAGAAGTATCAGAATGTTTGACTTTTTAGCCCCAGCTATGCTTCTTGCACAAGCAATAGGTAGATGGGGAAATTTCTTTAATGGTGAAGCTCATGGACCTGCAACAACACTAGCCCATCTACAAAATTTACATATTCCAGAATTTATTATAAATGGTATGAATATTGATGGAATATACTATACCCCAACATTTTTATATGAATCAATTTGGTGTCTAGTAGGACTTTTACTACTTCTTATAATAAGAAGATTAAAGATTACCAAAGTTGGTCAACCATTTGCGTTATATTTAATGTGGTACGGACTAGGTCGCTTTATAATTGAGTCAATGCGAACTGACTCTTTAATGTTAGGTGGTTTCAAAATGGCACAAATAGTATCTGTAATAATGATTTTTATAGGATTAATAATTATTATGATTACTGGTAGAAAAGGTCGATATGAAGATTTATATGATCAAGATGAAAATGAGGTAATAAGGTTCTAAGGAGGAATTTTATGTACGATATAATTATAATTGGCATGGGTATAAGTGGTATAACTGCAGGTATTTATGCTAAACGCAGTAATAAAAAGGTATTACTTATTGATAAAGGTATGCCCGGAGGCCTTTTGAATAACATAGATAAAGTTAGTAATTATCCAGGAGTTCCTGAAATAACTGGCTCAGATTTTGCTGAAATTCTTGAAAAACAAGTAGAACATTTAGATATTCCGTATGTTTTGGAAGAAGTAAAGAGTTTAGAATTAAACGAAGAAACTAAAAAAGTAATAACCGAAAACAATACATACGAGGCTAAAAGAGTAATATTAGCAATGGGAAGAAAACCAAAATATTTAGGCTTAGATAATGAAAAATCTTTACTTGGAAAAGGCTTGTCGACATGTGCAGTATGTGATGCATTCTTTTACAAAAATGAGAATATAGCAATCGTAGGTACTGGCAATAGTGCTCTTCAAGAAGCGTTATATCTAGCAAATATCGTTGGCCATATTTATATTATCAATCGAAGAGATGATTTTCGTGGAGAAGAAATTCTTGTAGAAAATATAAAGAAAAATCCTAAGATAGAAATAATTTACAATGCTAATATCGAAAGTATGAATGAAGAAAATAACAAATTATCCAGTATAACTCTAGATAATGGTACCACATTAAATGTTAAGGGTGTATTTATCTATGTCGGATATAGACCCGTAACAGATTTTATACCAAAAGAAATACTTGATGAAAATGGTTATGTAAAAGTAAATGAAAAATTAGAAACAGAAATAAATGGAGTATATGCTATCGGCGATATCATTAATAAAGATACATATCAACTAGTAACAGCAGCAGCAGATGGGGCTAGAGTAATAACAAATATGAAATAAGATGAAAATTCTTATTTTTCTTTGATAAAAATTGCTATGCGACGTAATAAATTTTTTAACTACTTTTGTAAAGTTTTTACATATTTTGTAACTCAAAAATGTAAAGAAAAGTTAATTCATGCAAAATGGTGTGTCGAACCATGAGAGGTTTTGTCGAAAGCCTTGAAAGTGGTAAAAAGGTGTGTATAATAGCTTGGCAAGAAAGGAGGTTTCCACTTATGCAAAGATTAGAAATCAAGAAAATCAATGCCAGAGATAGTATTGTCAAAAAGATATTCACCTCAACTGAAGATGGGCTTAAATATTTAAGTAAAATTGTATGTAAAGTTTTAGATATTTCTGAAGAAGATGTAACATTTTCTTTAATTCATCCAGATGTTAGTGTAAATGAAAATTCTGTAAATAGTGAAGTTGATGTAGCATTAGAAAGTAATGAAATGCTTGTAAATGTTGAAGTAAATAGTGTAAGAAACAGAAAAAATGAACGTAAGAACAATATGTATATTTGTCATTTAGTTTTAAGGCAGACTCGAAATGCTGAAGATTATAGTAAGAAGTTTAAGAAGGTTTACAAAATAAATCTAAACACATATAGTGTTACAAATGATGATAGATTTATAGTTAGAAGTAGACTTTTAGATGATAAAGCATATGAAGAAATACACTCATTTTTTGAAATCTACGACATAAATCTTGCAAAAATTCTTGATATGGATTATACTAAAATTATGAAAGACGATGAGTCTTTAGAAAAATTATTATATCTTTTAATCAGTGATGATGAAAGATTAATAAAAAAGGTATATGATGGTGATGATTTTATGGCTAAAATAATACGTGAAGTAAAAAATAATTCAGATGACTTTGATAATCTACTTAGATATAATAGAGATGTTATATTTGATGGTAATGAAAAAGAGGAAGCTTTTGAAGATGGTTTAGAACGTGGAGTTAAAAAAGGCTATAAGCTCGGTGTTGAGCAAACAGCCAAAGAAATGCTTCAAGAAAATTGTGATGTAAATTTAATTTGTAGAGTTACCAAATTATCACTTGATGAAGTTGAAAGATTAAAAGAAGAATTGAAATAAAATTCTTCTTTTTTAGTTAAAATAACAAGCTTTTATATAAATTTTATGGTAAAATATATTTACATGGAGTTGACCTGTATGAAGAAAAATACTACTCTTACATTGCTTTTACTTTTAATAATAATGCTTCTTGTCATACTTGGATTTAAAATGTACGAAGATTATAATTCTGATGATGTCACCAAAAGTATTTATTCCTTCGAAGCCTATCCTTTATATATAGATAATTATATCTTTATAAATAGTGAAATAAACAATAATAAAATGTACTTATTATACGAAAATAATAATGACTATTTACTTAAAGAAATAGATACTATAAGTAAAAAAGAAAATATTTATAGTAAAAATATTAATATGTCTTGTAACTTAAAAAATGATAATAACAATCCGTATATAGTTTGTAAAGATGAAAGTAAAATAAGTGTATATAATATATACCTAGAGCTTCTAGAAGAAAGAGAGCTAATCACTGAAAATGACTATACAGTAAAATCTAGTATATATGAAAATAATTTTAATGAATATTCTGAAGTAATTGACAGCATTTGTAATTTAAAATGTTTACTTATAAGAAAAGATAGTATTACAGAAAAAATAAATTTATACAAAGAAACTATTTTAAAAGAAGAAAACATTAAAAATTATGATATTTTTGAAAAAGGAGTATTTACATATAGTAATGATAAAATAAAAATATATAATACAAATAATGATTACAAGGAATTCAAAAGCCCTACTGAAAATTTAACAAGTAAAATAGTACACCTAAGTAAAAATGAATACAATTTATATGTATTAGAAAACAAAGAAATAGATGTTTATAATCTATATGAAAAAAGTAAAACCACCAGAATAGATATATATAAGGTTAAAGAAAATGTCAAAAGCATTAAAGTTTATGAAAATAAACTATATGTGTTAACAGATAAAACGATATATGTTTATGATGTTTTTGATATTGAAGAAAGTATAAATAAAGACAATTTATTTGAAAATAATTATATAAGCAATAAAGTTACAGAAATAAAAGAAAATTATGGTATAAATGTAAATCTAAAAGAAAGTGTTAATATCATGCATAAAGACTACAACATAACTGAAGTAAATAACTATAATGATATTATAGATGCTTTAAGTTATCTTGAAGATTATCTTCTTATTTTTAACAAAGAATTTTTTCAAAGATTTTATGAGTATGATATGAAAGGCTTAAATATATATTTTGCTTATGACATAACTGGTGGAGAACTGGAAAGTAGTCAAACAGATGTAGTTGGTTTATCATTTGTTAAAAATAGTGAATATGTAATAATAATTAAACTTAATTCCAAAGATAATTTACTTAATATACTAGCACATGAAACTATGCATATTATAGATGCTTATCTTAAACTTAAAGCTTTTTCATATGACTGGAATAATTTGAACCCAGAATATTTTACATATCAAAATGTATATTATCCAAATGTACTATATAAAGATGTTTTAGGAACTGGTAAATTTAAAGATGAAATATATTTTGTGGATAACTATGCTAGAACGAATGAAGGGGAAGATAGAGCACGTCTTTTTGAAAGTATTTGTTCATGTAAAAATTATGAAGAATATCCAAACTTAAATAACAAAATGAATTATCTAAAAAAAGTCTTAACTACTAATTTTCCTGAAATAAGTTATATAAAAGCTTTTGAATAAAATTTTTTTCACAAATTAACAAATTTTACTTGACTTTGATATAGACTATGTATATATTAGAGATGGAGGGATAAGTTATGGCATATAAAGTACAAAAATGGGGAAATTCTAATGGAATAAGAATACCCAAAGTTTATTTAGAGGCTTTAAATTTAAAATCAGGAGATGCAGTAAACATTACAAGAGAGGGGGAACAAATCATTGTTACTAAAGCTCTTAGAAAGCCAGAAACACTAAAATCAAGAATTAAAAAATACAAAGGGCCTGAAAAAGTAGAAGACTTTACATGGGACGAAGCGAGGGGAAAAGAGTTATGGTAAAATATATTCCACAAGAAAGAGATATCGTATATATTAATTTTAACCCTATAAAAGGGCATGAACAAAAAGGAGAAAGACCAGCCTTGGTAATAAGTAGTAGATTATTTAATCAGTTTACGAATATGGCAATAGTTTGTCCAATTACAACAAATACTAAAGGCTTTCCAACTCATTATGAGCTTACTGGTTTAAAAAAAATAAAGGGGTCAGTTTTGTGTGAGCACATCAGAAGCATTGATTATGCTGAGCGAAACATTGAGTTTATAGAGCGATGTAGCGACGAAGAATTTAATAACATATTAGAATTAATAAAAAGTTTTTTTGAAAATTAAGAAGGAGAATTATTTATGAAAGTAAGAACACGTTATGCACCAAGTCCAACTGGATACATGCACATAGGAAATTTAAGAACAGCAATATTTGAATATTTATTAGCTAAAAAATATAATGGAGATTTTATATTAAGAATTGAAGATACAGATCAAGAACGTGAAGTTGAAGGCGCAGTAGATTTTATTTACAATACTTTAGATTTATGCGGCTTTAAAATAGATGAAGGACCAAACAATGAAAAAGGTTATGGTCCATACATTCAAAGTAAGAGAAAAGCTATTTATAAAGAATATGCTTTAAAACTTGTAGAAATGGGTAAAGCTTATTATTGTTTTTGTTCTGAAGAAGAACTAACAGCAATGCGTGAAAAAGCAGATGCTAGACATAAACCATTTTTGTATGATGGCAGATGTTCTAGACTAAGTAAGGAAAAGATTGAAGAAAATTTAAGAAATGGAGTTCCTTATGTAATTAGACAAAAAATGCCTAAAACTGGACAAACTATAGTTGAAGATGTCGTATATGGCAAAATTAAAATTGATAATAGCATCTTAGATGACCAAATACTACTTAAAAGTGATGGCTTTCCAACATACAATTTTGCTAATGTAATTGATGACCATTTAATGGAAATAACTCATGTAATTCGTGGTAAAGAATATCTAGATCAAACAGCTAAATACAATTTACTATATGAAGCATATGGCTGGGAAAAACCAACATATATTCATGTTGCTATGGTTCTAGGTGAAGATGGCAATAAATTATCTAAACGTAATGGTGATGCATCGTTCATGGATCTTTACAATGAGGGATATTTACCAAGTGCTGTAGTAAACTATTTAGCATTACTTGGATGGAGTCCAGAAACTAATCAAGAAGTATTTACAATGGATGAACTTATTGCAAACTTTAATGAAAACAGAATAAGTAAATCATCAAGTCAGTATGATGTTAAAAAACTAAAATGGTTTAACCATCATTATATAAATAATCTAAGTGATGAAGAATATTTAACTTGGATTAAAAAATATTTTACAAACAATACGGAAGGTAAAACTGAAGATTGGATTAACAAATTATTACTTGTTTATAAAAATCATATTGATTATGGAGCAGAAATTAATGAAGTAACAGCATCCTTCTTCGATAGTAACTTTGAAATAAATGAAGACGCAGCAGAATTTATGAAAAGTGATGAAGTAATACCTCATGTTGTTGAAGTTTTCAAAGAAGAAATTGAAAATACAACTGATTGGACAGTTGAAACTCTATCAAATGTTATAAACAATGTTAAGGAAAAAGCTGGAGTAAAAGGCAAAATGTTATACATGCCAATAAGAATAGCTGCAAGTGGTATTATGCACGGACCAGAACTAGCAGATACTCTATACTTAATAGGCAAAGAAGAAATATTAAATAGGTTAACAAAATGAAAAAAAGAATAGGTTGGCTTGTTATACCAATAGTATTTATTGTCATCGGAGTTTATATATATCTTTTCTTTAATGAAGGTGAAAATATTTATACTCATAGAAATCAAGAATTTACAATGAAAGTTAAAGATTTTGCTAACATAGAGGATGATATCTATTTAAAATACTCCAAAGTAAGTGACAATAGATGCAAAGGGGAAGATTGTGAAAGAGAAGGAGAAAAACTAGCTAAATTAATAGTTATACATAATCCTTACATTGATACAGTAGAATTAAGTAGTATCAATAATGATGAGATTGAAATTAATAAAACAAAATACAAAATAAAACTGATAAAATATGATACTAATAGTGATGAAATTACTTTAAAATTATTATATGAAGAAAAATAAAAGGAGAAAAAATGAAAATATATAATACACTTACAAGAAAAATTGAAGAATTCGTGCCATGGCAAGAAGGTAAAGTCGGATTATATACATGTGGACCAACAGTATATCATTATGCTCACATAGGAAACATGAGAAATTACATTGGTCATGATATTTTAGATAAAACTTTAAGATATCTTGGCTATGATGTTAAACGAGTTATGAACATTACTGATGTTGGTCATTTAACAAGTGACTCAGACTCTGGTGATGACAAAATGGTAAGTAGTGCCAAAAAAGAACATAAAACAGTAATGGATATTGCTAGATTTTATACTGATGCATTCTTTAAAGATTTTGAAGATTTAAACAATAGAGTTCCAGATGTAGTAAGTCCTGCCACAGCTAATATAAATGAATATATTAAAATAATAGAAAGTTTACTTGCTAAAGGTTATGCTTATAAAAGCGGAGGAAATATATATTTTGATACATCAAAATTAGATGATTACTACAAGCTTACAAACCATAAAGCTGATGAAATGGTTGTTGGAGTTCGTGAAGGTGTTGAAGAAGATTCTTCTAAGAAAAATCAAAATGATTTTGTTCTTTGGTTTACTAAATCTAAATTTGATGAACAAGATTTAAAATGGGAAAGTCCATGGGGACTAGGATATCCTGGTTGGCATATAGAATGTACTGGTATAAGCATCAAATACTTAGGAGAATACTTAGACATTCATGGTGGTGGAGTAGATAACATATTTCCACATCACACAAATGAAATTGCCCAAAGTGAAAGTTATCTTGGACATAAATGGTGTAATTATTGGTTCCACAATGAACATTTAAATGATGAAACTGGCAAAATGAGTAAAAGTCATGGAGCAATTTTAACGGTTCAAGTACTAAAAGAAAAAGGTTATGATCCACTAAGTTTTAGATATATGTGTCTTTTAAGTCATTATCGTCGTCAATTAACATTTTCATATAGTTCACTAGATGGTGCAGAAAATGCATATAAAAAATTACGTAGTAAAACATCAAGTCTAAAATTTGATAATAACATTAATGAAGAAGATTATAAAATGTGGAAAGGCAAATTTGTATCATGCCTAGAAGATGATTTAAACACAGCAAATGCTATAACAGTTTTACATGATTTACTAAAAAGTGATGTAAATGAAGGCACAAAATACAAATTAGTTGGTGAATTTGATAGTGTATTAAGCCTAGATTTATTAAAACAAGACATAAAGAAAATTGATAATGAAGAAGAAATTATCAAAAAAATAAATGAACGTAATGAAGCTAAAAAGAACAAAAATTACGAACTTGCTGATAGTATCAGAGCTGAATTACTTGCAAAAGGAATTGTATTAAAAGATACTCGCGAAGGCACAACTTATGAGGCTATATAATGAAGAAAGTTAGTATTTTTCTTCTAAGCCTCTTTTTCTTTATCTATCCTGTATATGCCGAAGAATTTTCTATTACTGGTGAAAATGTAATTTTATACAACATGAATGATGATAAGGTATTATATAGTAAAAATGCAGATGAAATAGTTGAAATAGCTAGTTTAACAAAGATGATGACAGCTTTAGTAACAATCGAAAATACAAGTGATTTAACTAAAGAAATAACTATTACAGAAAAAGATTTCGAAGGCACAACAGGGTATTCAAAAGCCGGTTTTAAAGTCGGAGATAAAGTAACATATGAAGATTTACTTTATGGTATTTTACTTCCAAGTGGTGCAGATGCTGTTAACGCTGCAGTAAATAATACATTAGGTTATGAAAAATTCATAAGTAAAATGAATGAAACAGCCAAAAAAATAGGATTAAATAATACTAAATTTTCAAATCCAATTGGCAAAGATGATGAAAATAATTATTCAACAGCAAGTGATATAGCTAAACTTTTAAAATATTCTTTAAAAAATGAAACCTTTAAAAGAGTATTTACAACTAAAAGTTATAAAACAACAAATGGTTTAAATTTAAAAAGTACAATAAGTAACCATGATAATATTTTACAGACGAATAAAATAGATGGTGCAAAAAGTGGATTTACTAAAGAAGCAGGTCGCTGTCTTGCTTCAATAACAAATCTTCATGATGTAAATTATTTACTTGTAGTAATAAAATCAAGTACAGAATATCCATATAATGCAGTTAAAGATACAATAAATATTTATAATTATTATGATGAAAATTACAGTTATCAAAGTATTTTAGATGATGATACATTTATTAAAGAAATACCTATCAAATTAAGTAATAACAAATCATATAAAATAACAGGTTCTGAAAATATATCGTTATATTTAAAAAATGATACTAAAGTAAATTATGTTTACGAAGGTGTAGATGAGATATCTTATAAAACTAAAAAAGGTGCAATACTTGGAACAATAAAAATTTATGAAGGCGAAAAATTACTTGAAACAAGTATTGTCTACCTTGAAGAAAATATTAAATATTATCCATTAGAACTATGTTTAATTATTTTAATAACTTTAATAATATTAATTATATTTATTTTGAAAAATAAGAAAAGAAAAAGAAGGAGAAGACGTAAATGACAAAGGTAAATCACATTGGTATTATAGTTGATGGTAATGGCAGATGGGCAAAAGAAAAAGGAAAAAGTAGAAGCGAAGGGCATAAAGCTGGAGCAGAAACTCTTGAAAAAATAATTTTGTATATAAGTAAAGAAAATATAGCAAATTATTTAAGTTTATACGTTTTTTCAACAGAAAATTTTAGTAGAAGTCCAGAAGAAGTAAATTATTTAATGGAACTTTTTATGAAATGGTTCAAAAAATGCAAAGAAAAATATAAAGATGCAAATATTAAAGTTTTATTTTCATCTCAAAAAGAGTTTTTAAAACCAGAAATTGTAAAAGCCATAGATGAACTTGAAGAAGCCACTAAAGATAATACTGGCTTAGTTGTTAACTTTTGCTTAAGTTATGGAGGCAGACAAGAAATAGTTGATGCTACTAAAAAAATAGCAACAGCTGTTTTAGAAAATAAATTAAATATTAATGATATAAATGAAGAATTATTCAAAAAATACTTATATAATGACTTACCAGATGTTGACTTTTTAATTCGCACAAGTGGTGAAAATAGAGTTAGCAACTTTATGCTATGGCAAATATCTTATGCTGAAATGTACTTTCCAAAAGTATATTTTCCTGACTTTACTCCAAAATGTTTGGAAGAAGCAATTGAAGAATACGAAAAAAGAGATAGAAGATTTGGTAATGTAAAATAAAAAATTGGTGATACAAATTCACCAATTTTTTTAACCAATTAATTTTAACGCTAGATACATTCCAAATGTAATCGCAGAAGTAATTATTAAAATTAAACTTGTATATCCAGCCATTCCCATTCTATCTTTTTTATTAAGCTCATTTAAATAATCTACATTTTTATCAAATTCACTATAACCACCAAATTCAGGTTTTGTTCGTGTTAAAGTCATTTCTTTTCCCATTGTATTTGATTGTTGTTGATTCATACTAGTCATCTCATCATTATATGCATTAGAAACCATTTGATAAGCGTTATAAGCATTTGGATTTGCAAGTCTTCTAGCTTCTTCAATAATTTTCTTAGTAGCCATAAAATCTGTTATAAACATCCTAACACTTTCGTTTTGATAATATTTATCAAAAAATTGTGCATTTCTAGCATAAATATTTAATTTATCAATATATTGACTAACATATTTTTTTATAGTTTCTTCTTCATCTTCAGTTATTATAAGTTGATTAAAATATTCCTCAATTTGAGCATTTTTATTCCCAGTTTGATAAAATCCATCTTTAAAATAAATAAAAATATCTTCAGGATTCATATTAAAAAATACAGGATCAATTCTACTTAAACCATAACCGGAAAGCTTAACGTAATTTCCTTCATACACCAAACTATCAGTTGGGATATCATAAGAAAATTCAGCTAAATTTGGGTATGTTTTTTGATAGTTTCTTAGTATCATATCATTATAGCTCACAACATTTTCATTATTTATAATGTCACTCATGTTAAATCAACACTCCTATTTTCTAGTATTAAGTTTATCAAATATTAATAAAAATTACAATATCTATTTTTTAATAATTATTAAATTTAATTTAAAAAAAACAAAAAAATAGGTAATTTTTAACCAAATTTTATAATTAATCTTATAAAAATTAATAAATTTCTAATTTTGAAATAAAAATAAAAAATGATAAAGTGGACTTGAAAGGAGGTAAAATTAATGAATCAAGTAATATTAGTTGGAAGATTATCTCAAGACCCTGAATATGAAATAACGGAAACTGGTAAAAAAAGAACTATAATAAATATTGCTGTAACTAGAGGTTTTAAAAATTCTGAAGGAAAATATGAAACAGATTTTATCAGATGTGTTCTTTGGAATGGTATGGCATCAGCCACAAAAGATTATTGCCATACTGGAGATACAATTGGCATCAAAGGTCGTGTACAAAATAGTAGTTATGTAAATGATCAAAATGAAACAAAATATATCACAGAAATAATTGCAGAAAGAATATCATTTATAGCATCATCAAATAAAAATCGTGGACTTCGTGAAGTTTCAGATGAAGATGATGCAATCATTGAATGTTTCTAACATCTTCTTTTTTCAAAGGCATATACTTAACTAAGGTGATTTTAAATTGAAACATTTTCGAAATATTGGCATTCTTGCTATTGCAGCCTTTAGTTTTATTTACACAGAAAAAATAGCTAATTTAACACTTGAAAATAGTGAAATTTATCAAAAGATTAAGAGTGAAGAAGGAGAGTTTAATGAAGCATTTGTAAATGCAGAAATTACTGATAAGTATATAACTCCGGGATTAAATGGCAAAGTAGTAAACATCAAAAATAGTTTCTATAACATGAAAGATTTAAATGCCTTCAATTCCTATTATTTAATTTTTGATACATCTTACCCCGAAGTTACACTTGAAAATAATAAAGATAAAATAGTAAACAAAGGCAATCGTTACAAAAAAAGTGTTTCTTTCATATTAGAATATGATAAAGAATTAATAAATTACTTTAAAGAAAATAATATTGAAGCAAGCATACTTGTTACTATGGACAATTTTAATAAAAATGAAAATTTAGAGCAAATCAATAATGAGGTAAATAAATATAAAGACTTAGAAGCACTAATAAATAAGTATAGTAATAATACTCATATCTGCTATGTAACAAATAAAAATGAAAAAATATGTCGTAAAAACCAAAAATACTTGGTAAAAACTGATAAAATATTAAACAATAACACTTTCATAACTCTTAAAAATTCGATTGAATCAGGTGACATATACTATGTAGAAAAAAATGCAGATGTTAAAAATATTAAGATATTAATTAATAGTATTATTTATAAAGATTTAGACATTATTTCTTTAAGTAGGATGCTAAGTGAAGAAAGAGATTGATTTAATTTAAGTTTTTTGGTATAATTTATTTACCGAAGAACTTATTTTTTTTAAATGAAGGTGATAATATATGAGTAAAATAAAGATTTTTGGTTTGGGAGGACTTTCTGAAAGTGGAAAGAATTCCTATGTAATTGAAGTGGATGACGAAATATATGTTTTTGATGCCGGAATAAAATTTGCTAGTGGAAATTTACTAGGAATTGATTACATTATGCCTGATTTTAGTTATCTAGTTAAAAATAAAAAAAGAATTAAAGGTTTATTTATAACCCATGGACATCCAGAAAATATGGGAGCTGTCCGTGACCTTTTAAAAGATATTCCATCGTTAAAAGTATATGCCACAAAATATACTAAATTTGAACTTATGGAAGATGGCGTAAATGAAAATAATATTGAATTAATTAAACCACACAAGAAAATTAATTTTGGTAATGTTTCTATATTTCCAATTTCTGTTTCACATTCTGTACCAGATGCGGTTATGTATGTTGTAAATACTAAAGATGGAGCAATATGTTATACTGGAGATTTCATTATTGACCCAAGTATGCAAGGTGCTTATGATATGGATATAGGTAAAATTGCCTATATTGGTAAACAAGGAGTATTATGTTTATTATGTGAATCTTCTTTTGCAGAAAAAAATGGTCATACATCTCCGAAACACAGACTTGTAAGCTTTTTTGAAGATGTCATAAAACATCATGACAAAAGAATTATTTTTTCTGTATTGCCAACACATTTATATACAATATCTGAAATATTTGAAGCTGCAGTAAATTCGCATCGTAAGATAGTTTTAATGGGAAAAAGACTTCAAAATGTATTAAATTTTGCAAGTAAAGAAGGCTACATGCATTATAATGAAGAATTACTAGGGGATTTATCAAATATTAATGATGATAATGCCATTCTTTTAGTAATGGATGATAGAACAACGCCTTATGCTAACATGAATAAAATTCTAAACGGCTACGATAAATTTATTACACTAAAACCAACAGACACAATAGTTTTCGCAGAACCACGTTATGACAGTACTGAAAAAGTTTTAGTAAAACTTCAAAATGAACTTGCTAAATTTGGCTGCAATATTGAAACTATTGATAAAGAAAAAGAAATACTACATCATGCATCACGTGAAGATTTAATGCTAATGATTAAGCTAATAAATCCGAAATTCTATATGCCAGTAAAAGGTGAATATCGTTACATGGTAAATAATGCTAATCTAGCAAGTAACTTAGGAATTCCAGATAGTAACATTTTACTTAAACAAAATGGAGATGTTGTGACATTTGAAAATGGTAAACTTATAGATAACTTTGCCAGAATTAAAGTAGATGATGTTTTAATAGATGGAACAAGTAATGATGATATTGGGGATTTAGTTATCAAAGATAGAGAAATGCTTTCGGAAAATGGTATAGTACTAATTAGTGCCACAGTTGACAAGAAAGATAAAGTTCTACTTGTGGGTCCAGAAGTTACAACCCGTGGATTTATCTATGTTAAAGATTCTGCAGACATGATTAAAGAGATAAAAGTAATATGTGAAGCCATTATTAATAGAAATATAACTCCAAAATACATTGATTTTAATCAAATAAAAGTTGAAATAAGAGAAGAACTAAGTAGATACTTATATGAACAAACAGAATGTAAACCAATGATAATTGCGGTTGTTCAAGAAGTATAATTTATAAAAAATCACTCATACTATAAATGGGTGATTTTTAAATGAATGATGTAGAAGCATTAAATGAACTATATAAAGTAGTTACAATGGGAATAATAGGAATTGATGAAGTAAAAGGGCATATCGAGGATAAAGCATTAGCAAAAACTATGAGTGATGCCAAGAAAAAATACATGGTAAATAAAATGGATATTACAAACATGTTAAAAGAACTTGGTGAAGAGCCAACAGAAATAAACATAATCATCAAAATGTTTAATGAAATTTATACAGGAATAGAATTAATTAAGTGTGATGATGCAAAAATAGCAAAAATGTTAACTGAAGGAACTAATAAAGGCATTATCAAAGTTGAAGAAATACTGAACTCTGAAACTGATAAAAAAGTAACTGAACTTGCTGAAGAATTATTAGAACTTTTAGAATTTCAAATTAAATCATGGAAATCATATCTTTGATATTTTTAGTATAAAATTTTAACCTCTTGACAATAATTAAAAAAAGTTATATTATATCTAGGCATTCGAGGGGAAATTATGATTAAAAATAATATTGAAGAAAAAAATAGTAAAAGAAAAGAAGAAATTGACCAGATAATAGGTAATTTAGAACTTGTCCAAAATGATTTAAAGGCACTATTATTAGAAGAGGATACAAAATTATCAATAGAAAAAGGCAGATTATCTGAACTTAGTTCATTATCAACAAAACTCAGAAATAAAAAAGACAGAGGAACAAATGATTTTTTAATGAGCACAACAATTTTTTTATCGATAGTATTAATGCAAGCTATAACTTCACTTGGAACTTTGTTTTATTTAGTTTTAGTTATCTATTTATTAAAAGTTCCTAAATTCATAAAGTTATACAAAATGATAAAAAATAAGGATATTGAGAATTTAGAAAATGCTAAAAGTGATATTAAAAATAAAATAGATGAGTCTTTATATTACAAAAGAATGTTAGAACAAAGGATTCGAAAAACACAATATAAAATTGAAGAAATGGCAGTTGAAAAAAGTGTTTTAGATGACATTAATTTTTATTTTGAAAATCAAGAAGAAATTAAATGTGATAGAGAATTTAATCTTCAAAGAACAAGACAAATGTAAGTTTTTATTTTCATACTTGTTATGGCACAAAAAAGTATTTAAATAGATATATTATCAAATACTTTAAAAAATGAAGTTGTACCATATTGTTTAAGTAGAAAATTAATAAAATGAGCAAAAAAATATTAAAAAAGATAGATTAATCTATCTTTTTTTTGTATAATAGAAGAAGAGGTGAAAGAAATGAAAATATTAGCAGTAAATGCAGGTAGTTCATCATTAAAATTTACATTAATTGAATTACCAGAAAAAAATGTCGTAGCAAGTGGATTGTTCGAAAAAATAGGTATAAATGGTTCTTGTTATACAATTAAATATAATGGAGAAAAAGTTAAAAAAGAAGTAAATTTAGTAGATCATTCAGTTGCTGTAAGAATATTAATGGAAGAACTTATTAATATGGGAATAATAAGTTCATTAGATGAAATTGAAGGAGTAGGACATCGTATGGTTCATGGTGGACAAGAATTCACAGAATCAGTTGTATTAACAGAAGATGTTCTAGCTAGAGTTGCTAAATATAATGAATTAGCACCACTTCATAATCCAGCCAATATCATGGGAGTAAAAGCTTTCATGAAGGCATTACCAAATACAATTCAAGTTGGTGTATTTGATACAGCATTCCATACAACAATGAAAGAAGCTGAATATTTATATCCAGTTCCATATGAATGGTATGAAAAATATGGTGTTAGAAAATATGGTTTCCATGGTACAAGTCATAGATTCATTAACAAAACAATTAGTGAATATTTTGGTAGAAATGATTTAAAAGTTATCTCTTGTCACATTGGTAATGGTGGTTCTATAACAGCTATTGATTCTGGAAAAGTAGTTGATACTTCTATGGGATTTACACCACTTGCAGGTATAATGATGGGAACTCGTAGTGGTGATATTGATGCATCAATGTTATCATACTTAGAAAGCAAAACTGGAAAATCACTTGAAGAACTTACAAATGACTTAAATAAAAAGAGTGGACTTTTAGGTGTAAGTGGAGTAAGTAGTGATTCAAGAGACGTTGAAATGGCTGCTGATGAAGGAAATGAAAGAGCAATATTAGCTCAAGAAATGTATGCTAAAAAGATAGCTAATTATATAGCAATGTATAACAATTTACTTGGTGGAGCAGATGTTATCACATTAACTGCAGGTGTTGGTGAAAACAGTAAAACAATGCGTAAATCAATCATTGAAAAAATAGCATCTCTAGGTGTTAAAATAGATGATGAAAAAAATGATTTTCGTGGAGAATTCCGTCTTATTTCAACAGATGACTCAAAAATTCCAGTATATGTTGTTCCAACAGATGAAGAATTAATGATTGCTATGGATACTATGGAATTAAAGAATAAAAATAACTAATTAGAAAGAGTGATAAAATGAAGGAAATGTACAAAAAAATAATTAAGATAATCAAAAAATATGACAAAATAGTACTAGCACGTCATATTAGTCCCGATCCAGATGCTATAGCTAGTCAAATAGCTTTAAGGGATTCAATTAAATTAACATTTCCGAATAAAGAAGTATATGCAGTAGGTGCAGGAGTTCATAAATTTAAATATTTAGGAGCTCTTGACAAACCTGATTTAAGTACTTTAAATAATTCTTTATTAATTGTACTTGATGTTCCGAACTTTTATAGGGTGGATGGTATAAATGGATTAGAATACGATGCTATTTTAAAAATTGACCATCATCCAGCAGAAGACATCGTTGGTGATGTTGACTGGACTGACTCAACCAAATCCAGTACATGTGAAATGATTGCAGAACTTCTTCTTTATAGTCCACTTGCCATGGACACCAAAATTGCTGAAGATTTATATGTAGGAATGGTTTTTGATAGTGATAGATTTTTACTACCAAACACTAGTGCTGAAACTTTAAAAACAGCATACGAACTTGTTAAAACAAGCAACATCAATTTTGTAAATCTTTATGACAATTTATATGAAAGAAGCATAAATGAAGAAAAGTTCCGTGCATATCTCATAAACAATATAGAAATAACTGAAAATAGATTTGGTTTTATCTTTGTTCCAAGTGAAGACTTAAAGAAATTTAATGTTGAACCAACAAGTGTATCAAATCAAGTTAATGATTTCTATTTTATTAAAGAACTTATGTGTTGGATGTTCGTAGTATATGATGAAAGAAATGATATTTATAAAGCAAATATCAGAAGTCGTGGACCAGTTATCAACGAAGTGGCAACAAAATATAATGGGGGAGGACATAAATTTGCATCTGGATGTAGAACTAGTGATTATAAAGTAATTGAAGCTTTAGCTAAAGATTTAGATGCAACATGTAAAAAGTATAATGATGAAGAAAATATCTAATATAAAAAAGAAAAATAACAAATATATAATAACTCTAGGTGATAAAACTCAGCTAGAGTTTTATAGTGATACATTAATTAAATATAATTTATTAAAACCTAGAGAACTATCTGATATAGAGTTTAAGGAAATTATAAATTATAATAATTATTATGAAGCTTTCAATAAGTCATTAAAACTCATTAGTAATAAACAAAGAACAAAAAAAGAATTAGAAAATAAATTAAAAGATTATTCTAAAGAAACAATAGGTAAAGTAATTAAAAAGTTAGAAGAACTAGATTATTTAAATGAACAAAATTACATAAGAAGTTATATCAACGATCAAATAAATCTAGGAATAAAAGGTCCAAACTATATAAAAAGAGAATTGGAAAAATTAAAGTTAAATTCATTATATATAAACGAATCCATCGTTAGTATAGATGAGTCTATTTGGAAAGAAAAAATAGAAAAAATTATAAATAAGAAAATAAAAGCTAATAAAAATTTAAGTAGGAATAATCTTATTTTAAAACTTAAAAGTTATTTAATATCACTAGGTTATGAATCTAGTATGGTAGTAGAAATGCTCAATTTAGTAGATTTCGAAGAAAATAATTCTATATTAGAAAAAGAATATCAAAAAGAATATAAGAAATTAAATAAAAAATATAATGGGAAAGAATTAGAAAATAAAATAAAGTATAACCTTTATAAAAAAGGCTTTTCTTTAAATGATATAGATAAAATTCAAAACAAATACTAGATTATCACCAAAATAATTGCTATAATAATTGTATAAGATAAGGTGATATTAATGAAGTATATGAAAATAATGATACTTGCAATAACTCTTTTACTATTAACCGGATGTGGGTGGAGTGATGTCCAAGATAAGTATGAAGATTTATTAAATCAAAATATTTCTTGTACTTATTATACAGAAGAAAAGAGTGCCTCAGACGATTTTTTTGGAGTGGGAACCATGGTATTATCTGCAGATTATAATGGTTTTTATCTAAATTTGAACAATAATAAAAAAATAGTTTTATATGACAATAATGGAGAAAATACTTATTTAGACTTTCCAACTCAATATGTTTATATGCAAACAGATTTCAAAGAAAGTTATTTCAAAAAATATCTAGAAAATAATAGTTGTCCTTCTACAATTTATATTTATATGGGAGGAGATCCTTATTTTTCAGTTAATAGTTGCGATGGAATAGGAGCTTGCAGTTCTTATGTCCTTAAACAAAATCAAGTAACAGATGAAAATGGTGAAAAGATTGATTGTCACTATCCAAATGCAGTTGCGTGTGCTAAAACATCAACAGAAAATACTAAACCTAAGTATTATTTAGAGTTTGGTTATTATAAAAAATCAAATGGTACAATATCAAAATATTTTGGTGTTTCATCAGATAAAAACTATAAAAATATGGAAGCTGCTATAGATGACGATGAATTGACAGTTTATGAAAACTTATCATTTTTTACGGTTACGTCAGATGCTTCAAAAGAAATATATCTTTCTAACAATAAATTTATTGCCATGGATAAGTTAATCATAAAACCAACTGTGACAACCAACACAACTTACTTTATTACGGGACCAAATTCAACAAATTATGGAGATTTAGATGAAGTTGGTAACGAGGAAGTTCCAAACATTGATCCGGACAATTCAGAAATTGAAAATACACCGCAAGAGGATTTGGATATAACAGAAGTTGAAGTATGTGGTGCAGGAACAACATCGCTTCTTGTATTTCAAGTAATAGGTTATATAATATTAATAATAAAAATATTAGTACCAATTATATTAATAGTACTTGGAAGCATAGATTTAGGAAAAGCATCATTAAGTGGAGATGACAAAGCAGTAAAAGAAGCAGCAATTAGCTTCGCTAAAAGAGTATTAATTGGATTAATAATATTCTTCGTACCAACAATATTAGATTTCTTTTTAGGACTTGTTGAAGGCACAACTGATGTATCCAGTAAATACCGTGGATGTACAGATTGTGTACTAAATCCAAATAATAGTAGTAAATGTTCTCCAAAAAAGTTGAATGATAATAACTCTGCCCAAGATGGTGTTTCTACTAGCGGAAAATTTTAGTAAAAGAGGTGAAATAGAGTGAAAAAATATTTTTGCATAATAACTTTGTTAGCTTTATTTATTTTGCCAACATCAATTAAGGCAGAAGAATATGATTGCTACTATTATTCCAAAAATAAAAGAAGTGAGGTTGGATATAATCTTCAAGAGAAACATGTAGGATTATTTGGAAATAATTCAATTGATATCATTAAATTTAAAGGAAAAGCACTAAACAAAAGTACAACTGGAAACAAAAGTGTTGGAGATCAAATTCCCGATAAATGTTATGAATATGTTTCAATAAAAGCATCCAAAGTTATGACTTCAGGAAGAACAACATATTCTTTTAAATTAGGTGATGATATTACTGATGTAAGTTCCCAAAGTAATGCTGATGATGTTATTTTAAAACTAAATGGTTTTCTAGAGGATAGTGAAGAAAAAATTTGTCAAAATGAAGTTAAGTCAAGCATTAATTATAACAATGACTTAGATGAACTAGATTTAGATATAAAGGCAACATATGCAGTTAGATTTAAGTTTGTAACAAAAGAAGATGGCAAAAGAGAATTTATTGTTTCATATGATGGAGCTGAAAAAAGTAGTGGGGAATTTGAAAGTACAAACGTGCCAAGTGTCAGTTTAGATAATGTAAAAAATGATAATGGTGATATTGCCACATTCGGTGTAGATAGTGAATATGTGGAAAAATTTTGGGGAGCATGCGTTGCACCATCCATGTTCAACATCAAAAAAAGTGGTTCAACCTATACCTTGTTTTCAGATAGAAAAGAAGATAATGAAAATTATCAAAAAGAAGAAAATACACCGCAAGAGGATTTGGATATAACAGAAGTTGAAGTATGTGGTGCAGGAACAACATCGCTTCTTGTATTTCAAGTAATAGGTTATATAATATTAATAATAAAAATATTAGTACCAATTATATTAATAGTACTTGGAAGCATAGATTTAGGAAAAGCATCATTAAGTGGAGATGACAAAGCAGTAAAAGAAGCAGCAATTAGCTTCGCTAAAAGAGTATTAATTGGATTAATAATATTCTTCGTACCAACAATATTAGATTTCTTTTTAGGACTTGTTGAAGGCACAACTGATGTATCCAGTAAATACCGTGGATGTACAGATTGTGTACTAAATCCAAATAATAGTAGTAAATGTTCTCCAAAAAAGTTGAATGATAATAACTCTGTCCAAGATGGTGTTTCTAGTAGCGGAAAATTTTAGTAAAAGAGGTCATTTTTAGCAAAAAAATGCTAGATTTGGCTTTTTTTTAGTTAACATTTGTGATATAATTTAACTATCAGTTTTAAGTGGGCAGGAAATCCCACTTTTATTATTAGTTATGGAGGTGTTTATGAAACTAGTATTAGACAAACTTAAAATTGATTTACAAGAGGCTTTTGAAAAGACAGACATAATTGTTGATGACATAACTTTTGAAGAAAAAGGAAAATATAAGTTTTTAACAGTAACTTTAGATAAAATCGGAGGTATTGATTTAGAAACCATAGTTGAAGCCACCAAAGTTGTAAATGAATTAGTGGATAAAGCCGATATAACAGATGATAGCTACATATTAGATGTAGTAAGTAAAGAAAGAGGAGAGTAAAAATGAGTAAACAACAATCAAGTGGAAGTGAATTAATTAAGGCATTAAATGTTTTAGTAGAAGAAAAAAACATAAGCCCAGATGTAGTATTTGAAGCTTTACAATTAGCCCTTCAAACTGCATACAAGAAAAATTTTAATTCCAAGACAAATGTTAGAGTAGACATCAATCGTGAAACTGGAGATATTAAAGTATATTCATATTACGTTGTAGTTCCTGAAATAAAAGAAGCAGAACTAGTGGAAGATGAAGAAGGAAATATTACTAGAATAGAACCAGAAATTAATCGTGATGCTCAAATACTTTTGGAAGATGCCCAAAAGAAGGTGCCAAATATCAAAGTTGGTGAAACAATTGAAGAAGAAGTAACACCTAAAGATTTTGGTAGAGTAGCAGCAGGAACAGCAAAACAAGTTGTAATGCAAAAAATAAGAGAAGCAGAAAAAAACAGTGTAATTGAAGAATTTTCTGATAAACAAGATGAATTAATGATTGGTATGGTAGCAATGGAAGACCAAAATAACTACTATATTGATTTAGGTAGAACCAGAGGAATACTTCCAAAAAGAGAAACAATACCAGGTGAACAAATCATAATGGGTTCAAATATTAAAGTATATGTTAGTAAAGTTGAAAGTGGACCAAAAGGACCAATCATCAAATTATCAAGAAATAATTATGGATTTGTTAAAAGATTATTTGAACATGAAATACCAGAAGTTGCAAATGGCACAATCGTAATTGCTGGTGTAGCTAGAGAACCTGGTATTAGAACAAAAATTGCTTTATATTCAATTAATGATAGAATAGATGCAATAGGTTCATGTATCGGTGAACGTGGTTCAAGAATAGCTGGCATTTTAAAAGAACTAAAAGGTGAAAAAGTAGATTTAGTTTTATATAGTGAAGATGCAGCAGAATATATAAAAAATGCTATGACACCAGCAAAAGATGTTATAGTATCAATACCAGATGCTGAAGTAAGAAATGCTCTAGTTATTGTGGGTAGTGATAACTTATCAGCAGCTATAGGTAAAAAGGGAAGCAATATTAAATTAGCTAGTAAACTAACCAAATATCATTTAGAAATTAAGACCATGGAAGAAATACAACAAGCAGGAAACAAATAATGAAAAAAATACCAATGCGTTCTTGTATCATTACTAAAGAAAAGCTACCAAAAAAAGAATTAATCAGAGTAGTTAGAACCCCTGAAGGAGAAATAGTAATTGATGAAATAGGAAAAGCAAATGGCCGTGGAGCTTATTTAAAAAAAGATATTGAGGTTATAAAAAAAGCTAAAAATAATAAAGTATTAAATAGAGTACTTGAAGTAGAAGTGCCCGATTCTATTTACGAAAAATTAGAAGAAATAGTACAAAAATAACGAAAGGTTGTGATTAAATGAAAGTATCAGAATATGCAAATGATGTAAATTTATCTGTAGCAGAAATCCTAAAAAAATGTCATGAACTAGCAATAAATGTTAATACAAAAGATGACTATTTAACAGATGATGATATCATAATGCTAGATAACACTATTAATTTAATTAGTACGGATGAAGAAATTACTTACGAAGAAGAGGAAGATATCGAAGATAAAGTAGATGAAATAATGACATCTTCAAAAGTAGATAAAACAATGAAAGAAAGCGTAAGTAAAGAAAAACTTAAGAAAAAAGATGCCAATAAACAAGAATTTAACATGTTAAAGAAAGAAATGTACAAGCATAAAAATAAGCTTATGAAAAATGAAGCTGATGAAAACATTGTGCTTTACAAAAATGGCATGAGTGTTAGTGAATTTGCTAGCGTTTTAAATGTTGGTGGAGCAGAAATCATTAAAAAATTAATGGAAAATGGTTTAATGTTAAGCTTGAATCAACCAATAGATTTTGAAAATGCAGAAATTATAGCACTTGACTATAATAAAACTTTAAAAAGAGAAGAAACACAAGATGTTACTAATTTTGAAGAATATGAAATAATAGATAAAGAAGAAGATTTAGTAAAAAGACCACCAATAGTAACTATAATGGGACATGTTGACCATGGTAAAACAACACTTCTTGACTATATAAGAAATACACATGTAGTTGATAAAGAATTTGGCGGAATTACACAACATATTGGAGCTTATCAAACTAAATACAAAGATGAACTTATAACATTTATTGATACACCGGGCCATGCTGCTTTTACAGAAATGCGTGCTAGAGGTGCATCAGTTACAGATATCGTAATTATAATAGTTGCAGCTGATGATGGTGTAAAACCACAAACGAAAGAAGCAGTGGATCATGCATTAAGTGCAAAAGTTCCAATTATTGTTGCAGTTAACAAAATTGATAAACCAGATGCAAACATTGATAGAGTTTTAACAGAAATGGCTGAAATAGGCATAACACCGGAAAGCTGGGGTGGAGATATTCCATTTATAAATATATCTGCTCACACAGGTGAAGGAATTGATTTACTTCTTGAAACAATTCTTACAATTGCTGAAGTAGGTGAGTTAAAGGCCAATCCAAATCGTTATGCAGTCGGAGCAGTTATTGAATCAAGACTTGATAAAAATGTTGGGGGTATTGCATCATTCTTAATTCAAAACGGAACACTTAGAATTGGTGACCCAATTGTTGTTGGAACAAGTTATGCTAAAGTAAGAACAATGAAAAATGACCGTGGTGAATCAATCGTTGAAGCTGGACCATCAACACCAGTTGAAATAACAGGTTTAACTGAAAATCCATCTGCAGGTGATAAATTTATGGCTTTCGAAACAGAAGCAGAAGCAAAATCTGTAGCAGAAAAAAGAAAAGATGCTGCTAAAATGAATGCTGGTAAAGATAAAAAAGTATCACTTGATGATTTATTTGCATCTGTTGATGCTGGAAATAAAGAAATTAATGTAGTTTTAAAAGCTGATGTTCGTGGTTCTGAAGAAGCAGTAAAAAATGCTTTAGAAAAAATCAAAGAACAAGATGTTTCTGTTAAAGTAATAAGAAGTGGTATTGGTGCCATCACTGAATCAGATGTAGTTTTAGCTAGTGCATCAAATGCCATTATTATTGGATTTAACGTTGTAGCATCTTCAAGTGCCAAAGATATAGCCAAAGATAATAATATTGATATAAGATTATATACAATTATTTACAAGTTAGTTGAAGATATTGAAGCTGCTATAAATGGTATGTTAGACCCAGAATTTGAAGAAAAAATACTTGGCGAAGCCGAAATTAGAAAAATATTCAAATTTTCTAAAATTGGTAACATTGCAGGTTCATATATTACAAATGGTATAGTTAAAAATGGCGCTCTTGCTCGTGTTATACGTGATGGTGTAGTAATTGCTAGTGACGAAAAAATAGCATCTCTTCAAAGAGAAAAAGACACAGTTAAAGAAGTTAAAAAAGGTTTTGAATGTGGTATTACCTTAGAAAAATTTAATGATTTCAAAGAAGGCGACACTATCGAAGCTTATGAAATGATCGAGGTAAAACATGCCTAAGTATAAGATTGCTAGAATAGCAAGTGATATTCAAAGATATCTTGGTGATATTTTAATAAATGAAGTAAACGATGAAATTTTAAAGCATATAACTATAACAGGCTGTGATTTAACAAATGATTTAAGCTATTGTAAAGTATATTTTACTTCATTTGACAATTTAGATATTAAATCTTTAGAAAAAGAAGTTAATGAAGCAGCACCATTTATACGTGGAAAACTTAGTGAAAAATTAGAAATCAGACATACACCAGAATTAAAATTTGTATTTGATAAATCAATAGCTTATGGTGAAAAAATCGAAGCAATAATAAAGTCAATAGACAAGGGGGAATAAGATGATAACTTTAGTAAAAAAAATACCTGCTGCATACGAAAATGCAGTTCTTGAAAGATATTATAAATTTTACCAATTTCTAAATTGTGAAAGAGATATTTTAAACAAAAATCTTAGATTCACAATGGATGAAAGTAAACTAACTGACAAAGAATTATACAACAAATCATTTATGGATTCTAGAAAAACAATAAAGAATGAAAATTACAATTTCTCTTTCTTATTATCATTTGATTGTGAAGAAAGGTTAGTAGCAGTAACAAGAATTTATATAACTAAAACACGTGTTAACGTATGTGATATGGTTTATTTAAATTATCCAGATATAGCAGAAAAATTAATGTTACTAAATGAAATTATTCAAAAAGTAGAAGAAATTGCTAGTTTAAGTGGTCAAGAAATTGATTTTGAAATTCCAATTAATGATACAGCTGCTATGAGTTTTGCTACAACATGTGGTTTTAAAGAGCTAAAAGGAGAAAAGGAATCATATAGAACTTTAGTATTTATCAAGCAAATAGAAAAGAGAGAAATAGATGGACAAACTCTTAGTCGTAAACAAGGAAAAGAATCTAACTAGTAGAGATATAGTTAATAATTTAACAAAAATATTTAATACCAAAAAAATAGGTCATACAGGCACTTTGGATCCAATTGCAACTGGAGTACTTGTATGCCTTTTTGGTAAATACACCAAACTAGTGGATTTACTAACATCTCTAGACAAAGAATATATTGCAGAAATAAAGTTAGGAATTAAAACTGACACTGGCGATATAACAGGTAACATTATCGAAAATAAAAGTTTTAACATAACTGAAGGTAGTATAATAAAAGTATTTGAAGAGTTTCCAAAAAAATATGAACAAATAGTGCCAAAATATTCAGCAGTAAAAATAAATGGTAAAAAATTATATGAATATGCAAGAAATAACATTGAAATTGAATTACCAAAACGTGAAGTAAGTATATTTTCTCTTGAGTTAATAGATTATGAAAAAGATATAATTAAATTTAAAACTCATGTTTCAAAAGGAACATACATTAGAAGTTTAATTGAAGATATATGTGAAAAATTAGGTACTATAGGTACAATGAATAATCTTATAAGAACTAAGCAAGGAGGTTTTGATATAGAAGATTCATTTATACTAGATGATATAAAAAATGGTAACTTTAAATTTCAAAACATTCATGAATTTTTAAAATATCCAAGTATAGAAATAAATGATGAATTAATTAAAATTATAAAAAATGGTGGAAGAATTAAAAATATTTATAATGTTCAAGATAAAGTAATATTTACATATCAAGGTGAAGATATAGCAATATATGAAACAAATAATGAAACTTTAAAACCATACATAATGTTTTAAAGTTTTTGTTTGAAAAATTTTTTTCTTCACAAACTAATATAAAACAATTGTATATAAAATAAAACTATGTTAATATAAAAAGATGGAGGTAACTTATGCAAATAGATAATATTGAAGAACTAATTAATAAAACAAATATTACAGCATTTGTCCATACATCCGATATAGTAGCAGGCAAAACATATGATGTTAGTAAAATTTCATTTTTAAATAAAAAAGAAAATTATAATGAAAATGGTAAAGTAACTCACTATTGGTACGAAGTAGATGATGAAGAAAAGCCAACATATTACGATGTTATGGTTTCAATTGAAAACAATAAAAAAATATTAAGAACAGCATGTGATTGTAAAAATTTTCGAAGCATAAGAAGTTGCAAACACATTGCTGCGGTAATATTAAATAATTATGAAGAAATGTTTGGTAAAATGTTTATTAACATTCCCAAGATATCAAGTAGTATATTAGAAAAATTTATTACGAGTGAAGAAAACATTATTAAAAAAGAGTTAACTGTTAATTTGATAATTAACGTTACAGAAAGAAAAAGCAATTATTACTACTATTATAATTCTATAGAATGCACCGTAAAAATACTTATCGGAGATGAAAAATTATATACTCTAGGAAATCATGCAAGTGCTTTTAAAAGTGTATATGAATCCGGAGAAGGTGAAGTTTATTTTGGCAAAAGTTTTACATATAATCCTCAAAAATATTATCTAAGTAGTGATGCAGAAACAATTTTAAAAGCTTATTATAATACTTTTGATGATGGAGGATATAATTATATCAATACATCATCTTTAAAAAAATTTTTAAATAAACTAAAAAATATAAAATTTGTTATTAACAATTATGAAGTTGATGGCATTAGTGAATACTTTCCAATTGATACAAATTTAATAAAGAAAAATGAAACTTATGAATTAGATTTTGATTTAGAAAACATAGAAAACTTAATAGAAAAAGATTATGAATACATATTTTACAAAGGAAAGTTATATCATTTAAATGCTAAAGAGCAAGAATTAATCGAAGATTTAAAACAAAATGAATTAGATAAACTAATAATATCTAAAGATAAATTAGACCTATTTAACAAAGGTCTTCTTAAAGTAGTTAGAAAAAAATTAAAAATAGATTCATCCGTTGATGATATAGTTTTACCAAGTATTATTAAAGCAAAACTTTATTTTGATATTAGAAATGAATATATAATTTCTAATATAGTATTTAATTATGATGATAAAGAAATAGATTACTTTAATAAATCAAATGAAATACTACGAGATATAAATTTTGAAACGAGTGTCTTAAATGATGTTGGCAAATATGGTTTTATACTTGAAAAAGATAAACTAGTTTTACGAGATATAGAACAAGAAGTAGAATTTTTAGAAAATGGTCTTGAACAACTTGCTACCAAATACGAAATATTCACAACTGAAAAATTTAAAAATATTAAAATTAAAAAGAAAACATCTGTATCATCAATGTTTGGCATAGGTCAAGACAATATATTAAATTATAACTTTAATTTAGGTGATATTAATAGTAGTGAACTAGTAAGTATATTTGATAGTATTAAAGATAAGAAAAAATATTATCGTCTTAAAAATGGTGATATTATAAATCTTAAAGATGAATCACTGCAAGAACTAAACAATTTAACTGAAGAATTAGAACTAACTGACGAAGAAATAATAAATGGCAAAGGAAGTATATTAAAATATCGTGCTATTTATTTAGATAGTTTAAAGAAAACAAAATATTCAATTATTTCCACAGACAATTTATTTGACAACTTTATAAAAAACTTTTATGAATATAAAGATAGTAATTTGAGTTTAGAAGATACAAGTATCTTACGTGATTATCAACTAACCGGAGTAAAATGGCTATACAATTTAGCTAAAACAGGTTTCGGTGGTATTTTAGCAGATGAAATGGGACTAGGTAAAACAATTCAAGTCATCTATTATATAAAACAAATGTTAAAAGATAATCCTACATCTAAATTTTTAATAGTGGTTCCAACATCACTTGCATACAACTGGGAACATGAGTTTGATAGTTTTGCAAGCCAAATAAAAAAAGCAATTTGCATAGGTTCAAAAGAAAAAAGAAAACATATTTTAAAAGATTTAAATAAAATAAATGTAATAATCACTACATATGGCTTATTACGTGAAGATGAAGAAATTTATGAAAATTTAAATTTTAATACCATGATAATTGATGAAGCTCAAAATATTAAAAATAATCATGCTGGTATTACAAAAGTAGTAAAAAGCATAAAAGCAGAAACAAAATTTGCTTTAACAGGTACTCCGCTTGAAAACTCAATACTTGAATTATGGAGTATATTTGATTTTATTATGCCAGGTTATTTAGCAAATTTAACTAAATTTCAAAGTAAATATAAAATTAAAGATTTTGATGAAGATAGTGAAATATTAATTAAAGGTTTAAGCAAACAAATTAATCCATTTATTCTAAGAAGAAAGAAAAGTGATGTTGTTAAAGAACTTCCTGAAAAATTAATAAATGACATATACATTGATTTAAAAGATGAACAAAAGAAACTATATGTTGCAGAACTAAACAGAGTAAAAGAAGAAATGGATAAGATTATTAAAGAAGAGGGAATGAATAAAGCTAGATTTTTAATTCTTCAGTTACTTACTAAATTAAGACAAATTTGTATAGACCCAAGTATCGTATATGATAACTATTCTGATGGTTCAAATAAAATTGAACAGTTGGAAAATATTGTAAGTGAATATACAAAAAACAATCATAAAGTATTAATATTTTCATCATTTAAAACTGCTTTAAACATAGTTAAAGAGAAATTAAATAATGCCAAAATAAAAACTTATATGATTGATGGATCAGTACCAGCCAAAACTAGAATAGAAATGGTAGATAATTTCAATGAAAATGATGATATAAAAGTATTTTTAATAATGTTAAAATCTGGAGGAACAGGATTAAATCTAGCATCAGCAGATGTTGTCATTCACTTAGATTTATGGTGGAATCCTCAAGCTGAAAATCAAGCAACAGATAGAGCCCACCGAATAGGTCAAACCAACACAGTTGAAGTAATTCATTTAATAACCAAAGGAACTATTGAAGAAAAAATATTAGAACTTCAAAATAAAAAGCGAATATTAAGTGATAAATTAATAGATGGAGAGATAAGAGATAAAAATATTATATCAGAACTTACCAAGGAAGATATTGAGAAGTTATTATCGTATGAAAATAAAGAATAAAAAAAGAAATGTTAATTTAGTTCTCGAACTAAATGCATTTCTTTTTGATTTGGATATAAATTTTCAAGTAATTGATATTGTATAGCTAAGTCAAGTGCTAAGGTAACAAGTACTTCTTTAGTTTTTGTGTAATCACAACACACAATTTTTTCAGTTCCATCAGGCATTACAAAAGTCTTTTTATTGTGTTCATCAACTTTAATATTATGAACTTGTGACTTATGAACTTGATATATTCTATTATGAAGTCTAGGGGAGCCAACAAATAAAGAAATTTTATTAATAGGATCAACAACAAGTTGAGTTCCAGCAAATCCAGGTGACATAAAAGCTCTACCAGAAAGTGGAGGATATACAGATAAAAATTCAGGATCTGGTTGTTTTAAATAAACTAATGAACCATAAAATCTCGTATATTTATCATCATCTTTGAAGCCAGTTTCAGTATCACTCATAGATAATAAACTATCTTTAGTAATTAATCTTTCATCTATTAAGGCTTTAGCAAATTTTATCATATCATCTTTAGTAGAAAAGAAACCTGCATGACCTGGAGCAATTCCTTCTTTTTGACCAATAGCATTAGCTTTTGGATCATGAACAGTACCTGGAACATTATCATATCTAGTTATAGCACTGCCATCCTGAGTAATAATTGTAGAGTAATTTTCATTAGCAACTCTATCTAAATCATAAGAAGGAACATTTAAATAAGTATTATACATTCCACATCTTCTAAATATCATTGTTTCTACAAATTTATGAAATTTCATACAAGTAACTTTTTCCACTAAAACTCTTAAAATCATAGCTCCAATATCAGTATAAGCATTCTCAGGTTGAACATCTCTAGGATAAGCCTGATATAAAATATTTAAAGCTTCTTCTTTATTTTTAGCGCTATCTATTCTACTTGGAGTAACAACACTTACTCTAAATTTAAGTAAATCATATATAGTAGTATTACCTAAGTTTTTAAATTCAGGTACATATTTTGTAACAGGTTCAAAAACATCAATTAATTTATCTTCAGCAAGTATCAAAATTGCAACCGCAGTAAATGTTTTTGAAGTTGAAGCTAAATCAAAAATAGTATTTTGTTCAATAGGTAATTCATCTTTAACTAGAATACCATTTTTCATAACATATTCTTGTCTATTTCCACATATAACAGTATCTCTATTTTTAAATGTTCCAAAATCCAATATAAGCCCCGGAGTAATCTGAGTATCTTTAACAAAATTATCGATTATTTCCTTTAATCCACTTTGAAGAAATAGCTTTAATCTAAGCGTAGTCAAACTAGCATAAGAATTTTCTTTTATAATCTTCATAACTGGTTTAAGAAGTTTCTCATAATCTTTTTCAGTATAAATATCTTGTAAACAAGGTATATTAGTATCATTTTGATTTTTTATTAATGTGTCTAAATATTTTTTATATGTTATATATTTCATCTTATTATCCCCCTAAGACAATCATATTATAATAAATGTTGAAAAATTTGTCAATTTATAGTGCATAATTTTTGAATATGTGATAAAATTAAGAAAGGTGAAAATATGAAAAGGACAAATAAGACAACAGAAGCAAAATGCACAGATTTTGCTAACACAATCTACAATATCAGAAAGGAAAGAGATATAACACAAAAAGAACTCGCAGATTTAATTGGAGTTTCTGACAGAACTATATCGAAATGGGAGAATGGTTCGACAGTTCCAGACTTAGAAACAATAAAGAAATTATGTAACGAATTAGGAATATCTCCAGATTCAATAGTTAAATCAGAAAAGAATTATAAAGATAGACTTCAAGATTTTAAAAGAATGGTAGGTAAATTTCTAAATTATATTTTGAAAAATATCTTTTTAATAGGTTTTATAGTGGTATTTATATTATTACTAGCATATTTTATTAATAACTATAACACAATAAGAATTTATAATCTGACTTATGAAAGCAAAAATATTACTTTTAAAGATGGTTATTTCTTCAAAACAAAGGTTTTAAATATAATAACTATCAACAATATCAACTTAGAGAAAATAAATTATGAACCAACAAGTACAAAAATAGAACTTTATACATACTTGAATGGAGATAAACATGTAATTTACGAAAGTGATACACTTAACAACATTTATATAGAGGAAAGCAAATCCTACTCAGATTTATTAACAAAAGATGTAATTGAAAACATCAAGAACAATTTATATATTAAAATTTATACAACAGATATAGATAACAATAATTATTCTTATGAAAGCAAATTAATATTAAAGCAAAAGTTAAACAATAATAAACTTTGTTATAATGAATACATCAAAGAACAAAATAAAAAAATAGAGGATTTGGGTTTGCAAAATCCTTTTTTAGTGCCCAAAGAAAATGACTATAATAAAGATAATACAACACCAGTAGTAGATAGTGATAATAGTATCAATAAACTAGAAAGTTTAGGCTTTACATATGATGAAGGAACTGAAACTTATACCAAAATTGATGATGATGGCTGTGTAATAGAATATAAATTAAATACAGATGTTTTGAAAATAGAAAATATTATAGATAATATTAAGTACTCTAGTAGGTACGTAAAAAGTAAAAATGTAATTTTTTATAGTATAATTCAAAACAATAAACAACTTATTTTGAATTTAAAATATTATGTGAATACAAATTATTTAAAATGTTTAGCTGGTGAATGTAATAATTATCAAGAAGAAATTAATCACATTCTCAGTATATATAATGAAATAGTTAGTGTTCTACAATAAGAGAAATGCAACTCCCGCGATTTTCTATTTCCTTTTTCGACATAATCTGATACGATGAATATGGAACAGAGAGGAGGTGCACTTGAACAGCTGAAAAAAATTATTATGACTATTTCAATTCTGTTAGTTATGATTATTTCAACAAATGTAAAGGCAGTAAATCTAACAGATGAAGAATATGCAAGACTTAGAAACGTATTTTCAGAAGAACGTATATCAATAATGAGTAATGAAGATGCAGCAAGATATTTAAGTTATGATTTAGAACATAACAATAAAGTAAGTAAGTACTATAAGGTTGAAGAAACAACAAATGGAACAATTACAACAGAGGTCAGCAAAGAAGAAGCAACAACCGCAGCAGAGAATAATATATCAACAATGGCTACTTACCACACAACAACATATAAAAATATCGAGATTTATACAACAAAAATAAGTACAAATACATATTTTGTTTACGTCACCAACGCATGGTTAATAACTCCAAAAGTTAAATCATATGACGTGATCGCAATGAGAACAGATGATGCAACTATAACATCTGGTTCTCAAAATGGAACACAATTATATACTGTCAATGGGGTATCTAGTGGAGTAGACTATTCATATAACGGGACAAATATGGTTCTAAGATCTAATGGTTTTGGTATATCAATGAATCTAGTTGATGCCGCAAGCAGTTTTACTTGTGATATAGAAGCAATAGTAACTGCAACATCTCAGTGGGCTACAGTTTATGGTAGCTATCAACATGCAATGACAGCAGTTACACTAGCTAAATCAAAATCATACACAATAAGTCACAATGGTTATGGTAAAGTTATCAATTTTGCCACAGCTGTTCAAAACGATTATGATAACATGCAAGGAGTGTCAATTTCATTGGGATACACAGCATAGTAACAATTCTGAAATGCTATCATATAAGTATTCTATAAAAGCATATACAATACGTAGAGATTATAAGTGGTATTCAACAACAGTCAATTTAATAGTGTAGGAACTATACGAGGTTTGTGTTTAACATATATAATATATTAAGCTTTTGTAGTACAAAAAATCATCTTAGAATATTGCAACATTTCCATTAATCCACCACGAGTCTAATTGTAGGAATAAATTCCGTCCACACATCATACGATTAGAATAGAAAAATGAAAGATGGTGGATTAATGGAAAAAGAAAAAATTATATCATCAATAGCAAAGCGCGGGGATGGTGAAATCTACTTAGGAGTAGTTGGCGCTGTTCGTACAGGTAAATCAACATTCATTAAACGATTCATAGAAAATCTAGTTGTACCTAATATAACAGATGAATATGAAAAGAAAAGATGTTTAGATGAAATACCTCAAAGTGCACAAGGTAAAACTATCATGACAACTGAACCTAAATTTGTCCCAAGTAATGGGGCCTCAATCAAAGTCGGCGAATTCGAAACAAGCATCAAGTTAGTTGATTGTGTAGGTTATGTCATTCCTGAAGCTAATGGTTTTGTTGATGAAGAAGGAAATCCAAGGATGGTAAAAAGTCCATGGTTCGAGGATGCGATTCCCTTTGTTGAAGCGGCTGAAATAGGAACAGAGAAGGTTATCAAAGATCATGCAACAATAGGGATTGTTGTCACAACAGATGGTTCATTCGGTGAAATCAAAAGGGAATCTTATCTCGATGCAGAAGAAAAAGTTGTAAGTGAATTAAAAACTATTGGAAAACCATTTATAGTTATTCTAAATAGTATTCACCCAACTAATACTGAAACACAAGAACTAGCAAGAAACTTAAGTGATGCTTATGATGTGCCAGTAATGCCAATAAGCGCTGAATTAATGAATGAAAAAGAGATAATGGAAATACTTAAAACAGCACTTTATGAATTCCCAGTTTTAGATATCAAAGTTAAAGTGCCAGAATGGGTAAACGTATTACCAAATAATAATGAAATTAAAATGCATTATTTAGAAAAAATTAAAGAAAGTGTAATCAGTGTTGAAAAAGTTAAAGATGTTGACTATATATTGGAACATTTCAGCGATTCAGAATATATTTCAAATTCCTTTATATCTGAATTAGATGCATCTACGGGAACTGTTACAATAACTTTAGAAAGTTCAAATGAACTTTACACACAAACACTTAAATCTTTAATGGGCGATATGGTAACTACTAAAGCAGGACTTTTAAAAATATTTGCTAATTATAAGGAAGATAAAGAAGAAATGGATTCTTTAAGAGGAGCTATAAAAATGGCCAAAAGTACTGGTTATGGAATAGTATATCCTGGATTAAAAGAATTAAAACTTCAAACTCCTGAACTTGTTAAACAAGGTAGCAGATATGGGGTAAAACTTAAAGCTGTTGCATCAAGCATTCACATGTTAAAAGTAGATGTTGAATCGACTTTTGAACCTATAATAGGTAGTGAATTGCAATCTAAAGAATTAATTGATAGATTAATGAAAGATTATGAAAACGATGCATCAAGTATTTGGAAAAGTGAAATATTTGGTAGAAGTCTTGAAGCAATTGTACAAGAGGGTATTCAAGCAAAACTTAGCATGATGCCGGATAATACAAGATATAAACTTAAAGACACAGTTTCTAAAATAGTAAATAAAGGTTCAAATACTTTAATTGCAATAGTAATTTAGCTATTGCTTTTTTTGTTAATTAATAGGCACTTTTTATAAAAAGGTGCCTTAATTTTAAGTAATAAAAAAATCTAGGAGAATAATTTCTTCTAGATTTTATAAGACTTTCAATGGTGGGCTGTTAGGGATTCGAACCCTAGACCCATTGATTAAGAGTCAATTGCTCTACCAACTGAGCTAACAGCCCATTGTTAACATTTATTGTTTTAATTTCCAACAACAAATAGATTATATCAAAAAGTTATTCATAATGCAAGGTATTTGCATAAAATAATTGTTAATTTTTAGAATAAATGTTATACTTAAATAAAGAATAGGAATGGTTGTTATGTTTGGTAAGATAAAAAGAATAAATAATAATGAAGTTACTATTGAAAATACTTCTGGTAAAGCAATATCTAGTTTAATTGGATGTCATGTTATTTTTTTAGAAGATAGCAGAAGAATAGTGGGTGAAGTAACATATATAGATGAAGTAGAAGCCAAAATACTTTTAGTTGGTGAAATAATAAATAATGTGTTTAATGCTGGTATAATTAAGAAACCTAGTGGTATAGCCCCAGTTAGAGTTATAAATAAAGATGAACTAGAACTTATTATCGGAAAAAGTGAAATTCAAAAAGAAAATTTATTACTTGGAACGTCTTCAATATATAAAACATTCAATGTATCAGTACCATTAAATGATATATTTGCCAATCACTTAGCAATCATTGGTAATACTGGTTCAGGTAAATCCTGTGGAGTAGCAAGAATGCTTCAAAATTTATTTTTTATAAACAAACCTATAAATTCTCACATAGTTTTATTTGATGCTTATGGTGAATACGTTGAAACATTTAAAAATATAAATAATCTAGGATTAAATTTTGCTAGTTTTTCGGGAAATTCTAAAAATGGCAAAGAATATCAACTTAAATTTCCAGCATGGTTTTTAGATGTTGATGATTTAGCATTATTACTTCGAGTTTCTAGTCCAGATCAATTACCAGTTTTAAAAAAATCATTAAAATTAGTTAAAATATTTAAAAGTAATACCCCAGAAATTAAAAGATATAAAAACGATATTATAGCTAAGTGTTTAATGGATATATTAACAAGTGGAAGATCATCAAGTACTATCAGGGACCAAGTAATTGCAGTTTTAACTCATTATAACACTGAAGATTTAAATCTTGATTCAACCATACATCAACCAGGTTATGACAGAACATTTAGGCAATGTTTGTTAATTGATGATTCTGGAAAAATGAATGCAATTTTCGAAGTCATGAAGTTTTTACAACAATTTGAAAATATAGATTTAGAAAGCATAGATATTGTAGATGCTATGTGTTATTCTCTTGAAGATTTATATAGTGCTCTAGAGTTTTCTCTTATTAGTGAAGGAACAATTAATAATGATATAATTTATAAAGAAATGAATATTTTAAAAACAAGACTTCAAAGTATAATAAATAGTGATAACAAACACATATTTAATGTTGATGAGTATATTGGAAAAGAAGAATTTGTCAGAGATATGTTTATTAAAAATAATTTAGTAAATATAGATTTAAGTGATATTGATGACGATTTTGCTAAAGTACTAACTAAAATATATAGTAAGCTTTTATTTAATTATACAACTTCATTAGAAAAAAGAGGTAGTTTGTCATTCAATATTATTTTGGAAGAAGCCCATAGATATGTACAAAATGATAATGATATAAATATAATTGGCTATAACATATTTGATAGAATTACTAAAGAAGGAAGAAAATATGGAACACTTCTTACATTTATTACGCAAAGACCTAGTGAACTTTCTACAACTTCTTTAAGTCAATGTGCAAACTTTATAGTATTCAGAGTATTTCATCCAGCAGACTTAGAGATTGTAAGAACAATGAGCACCAATGTATCAATGGCTAATATTGAGCAAATTAAATCGTTATCACCGGGTTCAGCTTTTGCCTTCGGGGTAGGATTTAAAATACCAACTTTAGTTAATTTTGAGTTTCCTAATCCAATTCCGGAAAGTACAAGTGTTAATGTTAAAAATATTTGGTTTTAATTTAAGACTATTCTAAATTGCATTAGAATAGTTTTTTTGCTATAATTAATAAGGAGGGTATTTATAATGGGCTTATTTGATAAATTAAAAAATATAATTAATAAAAAAGAAAATATAGAAGTAAAAGATGAAAATGTACAAAAATATGATGAAGGTTTAGAAAAATCAAGAAATGAATTTGTTTCTAAACTTAGTATGCTTGGTATTAAATATACTAAAATAAATGATGAATATTTTGATGAACTTGAAAATATTTTGATTATGGCTGATATTGGTGTTAATACAGTTATGGATTTTATGGATAGACTTAGAAAAAGAGTAAAGTCTGAAAATATAACTGATACTAAATATTTAAATGAAGTTATTGTAGATGAACTTTTTATAATATATGTTAATAATGAATCTATAACTGATAAAATAAATATGGCTGAAGATGGACCAACAGTTATACTTATGGTTGGTGTTAATGGAGTAGGTAAAACCACAACAATTGCCAAACTTGCTCATAAATATAAAAATGAAGGCAAAAAGGTAATATTAATAGCAGGTGATACGTTTAGAGCTGGAGCTGTTGAACAATTAAAAATTTGGGCAGATAGAACTAATTCTTTATTTTATGGTAAAGAAAATACTGACCCCGCTGGTGTTATTTATGATGGACTTTTAAAAGCAAAAGAAGATGATGCTGATATAGTTTTGATTGATACAGCAGGTAGACTTCATAATAAAGTTAATTTAATGAAAGAACTAGAAAAAATAAATAAAGTTATTGGTAGAATTATTCCTGGGGCACCTCATGAAACATTACTTGTAATTGATGCCACTACTGGTCAAAATGGTATTATGCAAGCTAAAGCATTTAAAGAAATTACTGATATTACAGGAATAGTTTTAACTAAACTTGATGGAACAGCTAAAGGCGGAATTGTACTTGCCATAAAGGAAGAAGTAAATATTCCTGTTAAGTTTGTAGGTCTTGGGGAAAAAATGACAGATTTAATTCCATTTGATATAGAAAACTATATATATGGTTTATTTAAGGATTTGATGTAATGGAAGATTTTGTATATTATGGAGAACTATTTAATATATATGGTTCACTTCTAAATGAATCAAACAGAAAGTTTTATAAACTTTATTATGAAGAAAACTTTACATTACAAGAAATAGCAGATTTAGAAAAAGTATCTAAAAGTTATGTAGGTAATATAATTAATAAGACAAGTAAAAAGTTAGAAGAATATGAAAATAAATTACATATTTATGAAAGTAAGAGAAAATTAGAAGAAATATTGTTTTTTGATAATATAAATCAGATAAAAAATAGTATAAAAGAAGTAATAGAGTTCTAATAAAAAATAATAATCATAATAATTAGTAAGGTGTATATATGAAAAAAGTTTTATTAATTATTATGAGTTTTTTATTTTTAACTTTAGGAGTTAAAGCTGAAGAAGATTTTGCTCCGAATGCCAAAAGTGCTATCTTAGTGGATAATCTATCTGGTAAAGTGCTTTACGAAAAAAATGCTGATGAAAAGTTAGCTCCAGCATCGATGACAAAACTTGGAAGCATGCTTTTAATTATGGAAGCAATAGATAATGGAAGCTTAAAACTAGAAGATAAAGTAACAATAAGTGAAGAAGCAGCAAATATGGGAGGAAGTCAAGTTTTCTTACAAGCTGGAGAAAGTTATACAGTTCATGATTTACTTAAAGGAATAGCTATAGCAAGTGGTAATGATGCAGTAGTTGCCATGTCAGAAAAAATTGGTGGTTCACAAGCAGCTTTTGTAGAAATGCTTAACAAAAGACTTAAAGAAATTGGAGCAGTAAATACCAATTTTGTAAATGTTCATGGACTTGATGCAGAAGGACATTATTCAACTGCCAGAGATATGTCAATTATTGCCAGAGAGCTTCTTAAACATCCCAAAATACTGGAATATACAAGCATATATGAAGAATATTTAGAAAAAAATGATGGTTCAAGAATTTGGCTTGTTAATACTAACCGATTAGTTAGATTTTATGAAGGAGTAGATGGACTAAAAACTGGATTTACAAAAACTGCAGGTTACTGTTTAACTGCCACAGCTAAAAAAGATAATTTTAGATTAGTATCTGTAGTAATGGGAGAAGATACAACTGAAAATAGAAGTAGTGATACAGTAAAAATGTTAAATTATGCTTTTAATACTTATAAAATTAATATAATAAAAACTAAAGGCGAAGTGCTTGGAAAAGTGAGAGTAGAACGAGGAAAACAAGATGTTGCAAACATTGTTTTATCTGAAGATGCAACAGAACTTTTAAAAATTACGGATCCAGCTACAAATTATAAATTTAACCTACTGGTTGATAAAATAAAAGCTCCAGTAAAAAAGGGGGATGTCGTAGGTTTAGCACAAATAATAGATGATGCAGGGAATATAGTTGATGAAGTAGATGTAACTGTGGAAAAAAAAGTTAAAAAAGCAAATATTTTTGATTACATGTTAAGAAATTTAAAAGTACTTGGTAAAGGAAAATCTTTATTAAAGCAATAAAAAAAGCCTAAAAAGCTTTTTTTAAATTATGTTTTTACGCAACTTTCTTTCACTATTAATACTAATTAACTCATGAGTCAAATCAGTACTTATACCATCAACAAGTTCCATAATTCTTGTATTACATTCATATCTTTCTCGATATATATCCTTTTCTTCTTCAGTATCAAATAATAAAGTGATTAACAGCTCAAAACGTCTTTCTTCATTAGGTTCTTCACCAATTTTTTTAGCTAATTTAATTTTAAAATTATTATTATCAAAAGTATTTAAATCATGAGATATTTGGATAAGTTTAGCAAAAAGATTAATATTAGCAAGCAATTCTTTAAAATCAATTTCCCCATTTGCCATTCTAAATTCAATAGTGTTCTTATCAGGATTATTTATATTTTGTAAGTTAAGTCCACAATATCTAGTTTTTGTAATTTTCTTTAATGTATTAATGTATTCTGCACATGACTCTGCATTATCTAGTGTACCATTTGCAATTGACATAATAAACTGATTTTTTATTTTACTTGCATATTTTAAAATACTCAATCTTTTTTGAGAACAAGCTCTATCTGTAATTTTATAAATAATATCTTCACAATTAGCAAATAAATATAAAAATATAGCATAATCTTCTTTAGTTTTTAAATAATTTGCTCCGATATGAATATGTCCACCACAAGTATCATCAGTTGTAAATCCAACACTTTGTAAAACATTACAAAGTGCTTCTAATGTAGTTAAATCTTCTTTATTATAATGTAAAATAGGGGAAACAACTTCAAGTCCATTTTTAACTGAATTATCCATAGTTACATCAAAGTTTTCAAATAAACTAGGGACATTTTTAAACCTTTGTATATTTTCATTAGTGGTTTCCAGTTCAACCCCAATAGTTATATCTGGCGATATATCTAAAGAAAGTCTTTTGCTATCAGGATTTAAATAAGTAATCTTTTTATCAGGATTATTTGTATCTAATAAATATTTCACTTGTTTATCTTTTAACATACTTATTAAATGTTGTTCTAAATCAGAATTATTTCCATAATAATAGTGGACATTTTTAACATATTCCATTTTTTGTTCATCATCAGGTGCTTCTTTAAAACTCTTGATTATTAAATCTCTATCTTGAGTTGCAACCACAAAAATAGCTTTTAAAGGTATAAAAATAGGTTTCATTTTATTTAAAAATTCATACCCAATAGTTTTTAATTCATCACTTGTAAATAACTTTTTTATAGCTTTTAAGTCAAATTCATCAAATAAAACAGAATATTTATCAAACATTTTATATCTTAAATAATCATTTTTTAGTGCTAAAACAACCATCAAAAACACATCAAGTTTTAAACTCTTTTGTAATTTGAAAAACTCTATTATAGATTCATCATCTTTACCATCTAAATAATATTTTAATTCTAATCCACGTATCTCACTCATAATATAACCCCCATATTTAGAATAATTATAGCACATTATGTGGCTTTTGTCAAATTGCTGTAAATAAAAAGAATAAGTAATAACTTATCCTTCAAAATCCTCAATTTCAGTTTTTGATTTATGTGGCTCATCAAATAATAAACCATTATAATTTCTTTGTCTTAAAGCCTCATAAAGCATAATAGCAACTGTATTAGATAAATTAAGTGCTCTAACATTTGAAGTCATTGGCATTCTCATACATTTATCTATATGTGGTTTCAAAATATTCTTAGGTATTCCAGTAGATTCTTTTCCAAAGACAAAATAAATATTTTCATTTAAGTTACTATAATCGAAACTAGAATGTGGTTTATGACCATACCTTGTTAAAAAATAAAATGTACCATTTTGATTCTTACTTAAAAAATCTTCCCAATTCTCATATACATACCATTTTAATTTATCTATGTAATTAACACCACTTCTTTTAAGTGAAGCATCATCTACTTTAAAACCTAAAGGTTTAATTAAATGTAGAGTAGTATTAGTTGCCACACAAGTTCTCATTATATTACCAGTATTCTGAGGTATTTCTGGTTCGAATAAAACAACATTTAACATAATTTCACTCCTTAAAAAAGACCATTATTGGCCTTGGTATTCATAAATATCTAAAAGCTTTTGAAAATCTCCAGCATTTATAACATTATTATCATTTCTATGTACTATATTTACAACTTTACCATCTTTATAATAAAGTATAACAGGAACTTTAGTAATTTTATCTGTTTCAAAAGCATTATTTAATCTTGTTAAGTAATTATCCTCATTTAACATATCTTTAACATTTATATAATAGAAGGAATCACTTAATTTATATTTATCAATAATAGTTTTTAATCCAGTTTCTAACTTATAAGTATCTTTATCACCAGTATAAGTTATTAAAACAAAATATTCATTAGGTGACTCAGTAAGAATTTGATTAACTTCATCTAAATTCTTAATTTCTAAACTTACAGTTCCAGTACTAACTAAGTAACTTGTACTATATTTTTCAGTTTCATTAGTTTTATTAACTCTATAAATATAAAATATAACAAGAATTAATAAAAGTACAACTCCTAAAATAATTAAAAAGTTTTTAGAAGTGAAAAAATTTTTTGCTCCTTTAACTTCTTTAATTTCTGCATCAGTCTTTTTTACAGACTTTGTATTTGTAGTTTTTTTTGTATTTGCCATACACACCATACCTTTCTTTTATAATATAACACATTATTTTATATTTTTAAATAATTTTCTTATTCTTCGACATCATTTTTCTCTAACTTTACTAAAACTTCACGAGGTTTAGAACCATTTTGAGGTCCAACTATACCACGAGCTTCAAGTAAATCCATCATTCTAGCAGCTCTGTTATAGCCAAATCTAAATCTTCTTTGGATTAATGAAGCACTAATTTTTCCTGTTTGAATAGCAAATTCAACAACATCATTATATGCATCATCATCTTCACCACCAGTAGCGGAGTTACCTGAACCACTTGAAGTATTTTGACTTACATTTTCAAATGTTTGGTCATATTTAGCAGTACCTTGATTTTTACAAAAATCTATTAATCTTTTAATTTCATCATCATTTATAAAACAACCTTGAATTCTCGTTGGTGCAGATTCACCCATTGGGAAATATAGCATATCACCTTTACCAAGAAGTCTTTCAGCACCTCTTTGGTCAAGAATAGTACGTGAGTCAATTTGTGATGCAACTGCAAAAGCAATACGTGATGGTATATTATTTTTAATTAACCCAGTAATGACATCTGTTGATGGTCTTTGAGTTGCAACAATTAAATGAATTCCTGCTGCACGTGCAAGTTGAGTTATACGAGTAATTGAATCTTCAACTTCTTTAGATGCAACAAGCATTAAATCCGCAAGTTCATCAATTATAACAACTATATAAGGCATTTTATTTTGAGGACTTTCTGGATGTTTTTTATTGTATTTATCAATCATTTCATTATATCCAGAAATATTTTTAACTTCTTTATCACTAAATGTTTGAAATCTTCTATCCATTTCTGTAACAACTCTTTGTAATGTTAAACTTGCTTTTTTAGGATCACTTACAACTGGACAAAGTAGGTGAGGAATACCATTATAGTTTGTAAGTTCAACTTTTTTAGGGTCTACAAGAACTAGTTTTACTTCAGTTGGTTTATAACGCATTAATATTGAAGCAATAATACCATTGATACAAACAGATTTACCAGAACCAGTAGAACCAGCAACTAAAAGGTGAGGCATCTTTGTTAAGTCAAATACTTTTGGTGTACCCATTATATCCTTACCTAAAGCTGCACATATTTTAGCATCACTTTTTAAGTTTTGTGGGCTTTCAAGAACTTCTCTTAGAGTAACACTTGAAATTGTAGGATTTGGTATTTCAATACCTATAGTACTTTTTCCTGGAATAGGAGCTTGTATTATTACATCTTTAGCAGCAAGTGCCAAAGCAATTTCTTTATCAATACTTAATATTCTATTTACTTTAGTAGCAGGTGGAACAGTAAGTTCATATTCTGTAACTGCTGGTCCGATATGGATTTCCACAACTTTGGCAGCAATACCAAAATCTCTTAAAACTCTTTCAAGAATTTCTTTATTACTTTGTGTAAATGTTGTGCTATTAACTTTTTTAGGTTTTAATGGATCAAATACTTCACTAAATTTTGGCAATCTATAATATTCATCTCCATTATCAATAGTTTCTTCTTGTTTAGGTTCATTTTTTTCTAATGATTCTTGTGTAATAGGTTTAGTTTTTAATTCTTCCATACTAGTAATAATAATTTTTTCTTTTTCTAAAGGTTTAACTTCAGGTATTTCTTTAATATCATTACTATTACTAATTGGTATAGATTCTTCACTTGCTGTATCAACTTTATCTTTTTTCTTTCTTTTAAATAAGCTAAATATTTTAGCAAAAACATTTGATAAATTGAAATTAAATGTTAAAACTGATGCAAATATGCCAAGTAAAACTAAAATAACAATAGTGCCAGTTTTACCAAATAATCCATAAAGTAAGGCAGTAAATAAAGCACCAATAAAACCACCACCAATTACAACTGTAGTAACACCAGAAGTATTTAAGGCATTAGATGCGTTTATTGATGATATTCTTTCCATATAATTATTGTATGTTTCCAAAATAATTTCTTTTGGATTTTGAGTTATAGATAAAAATTCAAAATGGCTAGCAACTAACAAAATAATGAAAAAAATGTATAATCCAATTAATTTAGAACTAGTAAATTTAGGCATCTTTCTTTTGTAAAGCATGTAAACTCCAAGAGCAATAAGAGTTATTAGAATGATTATCCACCAAGATCCAGCTAAAAATATTGCAAACATTTTTAGTAGAGAACCAATAAATCCAAACCCAAAACCAATAATCCCTATAAGTATAAGGATAAGACCAGTAAGTTCAACACTATAACTACTATTATTACTTTCTTTAGTTTTTTTCTTCTTTGCCATTTTTTATCACCTTAATTAATTATACCTTAATTTATAAAAATATTCAAATGCTTTTTTAAAAAAATGGCCATAATAAAAAACAATTTTAAAACAAAAAAAATCTGATACCTATTTTGATATCATATTTGGCATTTAAGACCATAATTATTTGGTATTATTAATAGTATTTATATAAAAAAAGCCATAATGGCTTTCATATTATTTATATCCTTTTTCCTTATAATAGTTATATAGTTCTTCAAAACGATTAAAATGAACAACTTCTCTTTGACGCAAGAATAAAAGTGGTTCAATAACTTTTGGATCTGTTGCTAAATCAATTAAATGTTCATAAGCAACTCTAGCTTTTTGTTCTGCCGCCATATCTTCAACTAAATCAGCAAGTGGATTACCAGTAACCGCAAATGTTGATGCATCAAAAGCAACACCATCAGCACTCATTGGAAATACACCTTTACCATGTTCAGTATAAAAACTTTCAAGTCCAGCTTCTTTAATTTCTTCAATAGTAGCATTTTCCATAAGTTGTGAAACAATAGTAGCAACCATTTCTAAATGGCCAATTTCTTCAGTGGCTATGTCGTTTAAAAGGGCTCTTCCTTTTTCATCTGGCATCGTAAATTTTTGGTGAAAATATCTAAGTGTTGCTCCAAGTTCTCCAGCATATCCTCCAACTTGTGTAATAATTAATTTAGCCATTTTTAAATCTTTCTTAGTAACACTAATTGGATAAGCCAAATGTTTTACATATTTAAACATATTTAGTCCCTCCAGTATTTTCCCATGGCCAAGGGTTATTAATCCATTCAAATTTATTAATAGATTCATTATCCATAACTTCAAGTGGACCATAACACTTTACATATTCCATTTCTTTTTCACATGATTTTTCTGTAAGTTCTTTAAATTTTTTTAACATTTGTGCATCTTCTGGATGTAAATCTAAGTAAATATTCAAATCATTAATTGCAAAAGATAATGCCATAATTTCTAAAAGTAACTCTTCTTGTTCATTTTTAGCTATAATTTTAGCTGGCTTATAGTCTTTATAAGGAACATATTCATCTTGAAACATATTTCCTTTAGTAAATCCAGTTGGTACACTAGTAAGCATATTAGTTTTATCAAATTTTACTTCTTTAGGTATTGTAAATCCAAAGAAACCTAAATTATCATCAAATAACATAAATTTTCCTCCCTAACTTATAGTATGTTTTACCTAAAATATGTATTGGGTTAAATACTTAGGGTATAATAAATTTACACATCAATAAAATATTTATAAATAAATTTATTATAAGTAATTGACTTTAAGGACATTTTATTTTAAAATTATTAATAGGATAGGTTAGAGGCATATGGATAAATTACGCGTAAAATTAAAAAAAATCCTAAATAAAGATGTAACAAATCTTTTAAATAAATATAAAATTCTACTGGTAAGCATAGCTATAGTAGTAATTTTAGCATGTGTAGGATTAATAGTTTCATATGCATTTTACCAAGTTGTAGATACTACACCAGTTATACTTAGTACAACCCCTAAAATTCCTGATTTAGATGTTAGAATCATGGCTGAAGATAGGGATACAAACGGAAATGGAGTTAATAGTTACTCTGTATATCCATACATACCAAAAGCAGGCTATAAATATGAAGCAAGCATGAGTTATTGTACCAATGGAGGAACAATAAATTATAACGCAAGTACGTATGATGCAAGCATAAATGCAACAGGACATGATGTTTGTTATTTATATTTTAAATCAACAGCAAGCTTAGATATAACGCTTGAAGTATACGCTGAAAATGTCAATAGTGATGGAGTAGGAAATGGCGTATATACAAAACTTGAAACAACATCATTACCATCAATAGGATATGAATTTAATAGTAGTAAATCATATTGTGTATATGCAGATGATTTAAATACACATGTAACAGATTCAACAGTAACATTTGATGCAAATAAACAAAATTTTACAGTTAATGCTAGTAAAAAAGGGGCAATATGTAAAGCATATATGGATGCAATGGATGTAGATATTGCCTTAAAGATTTATGTTCAATCAAAGAAAGGTTCATCAACATATTTTGAAGTAGATAAAATACCAACAAATAACTTCTATGAAATAGGTGCTAAATCTGCTTGTACGGGTACATCAACAATGAGCATGAAAAATCAAAAAATAATAATAGCGGCTACAAATAGAACAAATTGCGTAGCATATTTAAATGTTGGTTCAGGCCCAATTCTCGAAAGTATGCAAAACATCGTTAATGGTCAAAATGTAACAATAAATTTAACTAATAGTAATATCGGTGTTACACCAACTACTTATTACTATTCTAAAGATAATGGTGCAACATATGTAACAAGCACATCAAATAGTTATACATTTACAAATTTAACACCACTTACAGAATTTACTTTTAAAGCTTATTCTGTAGATGCATCAGGAAATACATCAGGAATTTTAACAACCACAGCAACAACTGACTATGTTTTAGATAAACCATTTGATTATCAAAATTCTGCACAACAATTTAATGTAATTGTTTCAGGCTACTACAAAATGAGAGTATGGGGAGCTCAAGGCGGATACAGAACTACTGAAGGAAATTCAGGTCGTGGTGGATATGCTGAAGGAACAATATATCTAAATGCTGGAGATGTTCTTTACATTCACACTGGTGGAGCTGGTGGAAATGGTTCATCTGGTTGTGGTTCAACTATATGTGCAGGAGGTTACAATGGTGGCGGCTACCGTTATAAGTATTATGGCGGTGGTGGTGGTACCGATATACGTATTAACACAGATTCGTTACTTGCCCGTGTAATTGTAGCTGGCGGTGGTGGTTCAGATGGAGCTACCGGTAAAAAGGGTATGTATGGCGGTGGAACAACTGGTGGTTCAAGTACAGAAAGTTATTCTGCTGTAGGTAACTATGGTGGAAAAGGCGGAACTCAAACATATTCAGGTTATTCAGCATCATACACAATAACAACCCAAACAACAACTGGTTTAAATTCAAATACATTAGCTAATTATGCCGGAGGATTTGGCTTTGGCGGCGGCGGTGTCTACTTAAGTAGTGGTTATGGTGGAGCAGGCGGCGGCGGCTGGTATGGTGGTTCAGGAAACGTACCAGATGGTTCAGGTGATGATGACCGTGGTGGCGGTGGAGGTTCAGGATACATTTATACTTCTAGTACCGCTTCAAATTATCCATCTGGATGCTTACTAAATAGTTCATACTATTTAACAAATGCTTCAATGAAAGCTGGAAATGAATCAATAACATCACCAACTGGTGCTACAGAAACTGGACATGCTGGCAATGGATATGCATATTTAACATACTTAGGAAAGGATTTAAGTTAATGAAATGTAACAGATGCGGAAGTCCTCTTCCAAGTGATGGAATGGTTTGCAAATTCTGTGGAGCCTTAATGGACCAAAAACAAATAAGTTATCAAAATAAAATGAAAGATAAAAACAACGAAAGAATTGTACTTTTGAGCGAAAAATATGGACATCAAAATAATGTAGAATATCGTGAAGTTAAAGAAAATAAAGTACTTGGGTTAATAATAATTTCAGTTGTACTTGTAATTTTAATAATTTTGACCATATTAATTAATATATAAGGATGTGAAAATATGTTACTACTTTGTTTAAAAATATTTTTTGCCAGAATCATTGATGTTACATTAGGTACAATTAGAACAGTATTAGTTGTAAGAGGTCGAAGATTTACTCCGGCCTTTATTGCATTTTTTGAAGTATTAATTTGGTTTTTAGTAGCTAGAGAAGCCTTAACAACAGATGTAACATCAATACTGATTCCAATATGTTATTCGGCTGGCTATGCAACAGGAACTTATATAGGTGGTTTTATATCAAATAATTTTGTTGATGGATTAATCGGAGTTCAAGTTACAACCAAAACAAGTAAAGTCAAAAAGATGCTTGAAGAAATAAGAAAAGCAGGTTTTGGTGCCTCAGCAATAGATCTAAAAAATCCTCAAGATAATGAAGACAAAACAATGTTAATGATTCAGCTTAATAAATCAAAATTAAAAACACTTACTCACATAGTAAGAAGTAATGACCCAGATGCTTTCGTAGTCATAAATGAAACAAAATACGCCCAAAATGGACTTATAAAATAAAAATATTAAATACTTATGAAATTAAATTCAATTAAGTATTTTTTATTTTTAATTTTTTCTTGTTTATACCTAGAAATTATAGTATAATTTAAAGTAGAATGAAATGGGATGATTAAATTGGCTAAGAAAAAACAAATAGTTATTTCAGAAGAAGAATTAGTACCAACAACCTTAGCTGTTGTACAAGATAAAAAGAAAGCAAATGTTTTTGGAATGATTTGGATATTTATCATATTCATAATCTTTATTGCTGGTGTCATCTATTTACCAGAAATATCAGCATATATAAATAGTTATCTTAATCCAGATGTAGTAGTGCCAAATACACCTAGTAAAGATAACAAAAAAGAAGATGATACAAAAGATGATACATCAGTAAAAGAATATACAATAACAAATGAACTTGAAATAGCTGAAGAAAGTTTTAAAATAAGTAGCTTTAACATTGAAAATAATACAATTAAGTTTAAAATTACTAATTTAACTAGTGAAGTTTTAGACCTAAAAGATGAACATTATTTTGTAAATTTATATAGTGACAACAAAAAATTGCTTCAAAGAATATATTTGCAAAATATTTTAAGTCCAAGTTCTGAAACAGATGCTGCGTATGATTTAAGTGATAGTAGTGCATCAATAATATCATTAGTTAAGATATCTGAAGAAGAGTATCCATCACATATTGTTACTGTACCTGAAGAAGGAGTAGCAACCTTAACTTGTACTAAAAACTATGAAAAAGTAGAATATTTATTAAATAGTAACAAAGTATATGTAACAAATTTGATTTATGAAGTTAATACTACAGATGCAAACTTTAACAATTTATATAATAATTATCAAGCGTTACAAACTACTTACAACAATATTGAAGGAGTATCATCAAATATAACACTTGAAAATGGTTTATTAAGTTTTAAAACTATTATAAATTTATCTTCCGTTAAAAGTGACGCATTAAATTTAAAGACAATATACCCATTTGGAACAGATGCCAAAGTTATATATTTTGAAATGACAGCTAGTGGTTATACATGCAGTTAGGGGGATTTTATGAAACTTTGTATAAATGATTTCGAAGGTCCACTAGACCTTCTTCTTCATCTAGTTAAGACAGCTAAAATGGATATTTATGAAATAGATACTAAATATATAATAGATAAATATTTAGAATTTATAAAAAGTATTCCAAATGATGATTTAGATGATGCTAGTGAATATTTAGTAATGGCATCAGAGTTAATTCATTTAAAAAGCCGATTGCTACTTAATTTAAAGGATGAAAGTACAAATGATGAAGATGAATATTCAATAAATAGTGAAGAAGACTTAAAAAATAAATTAATTGAATATGAAAAATATCAAAACATTACAGGTGTCTTTAAAGAACTTGAAGAAAAAAGAAATGAGTTTTTTACCAAACTTCCAGAAAACTTAGGTAAGTATGCTGATAAAAAAAACACTTTAGAAGGAAGCATGGATGCTGAACTTTTAAAAGAAGCATTAATAGAACTCCAAAAGAGAATGAATTATCAAAAGCCAATTAATACTAAAATAACTAGAAAAGAAATAAGTGTTGAAGAAAGAAAAGAATATATAAGAAAATATTTAACTAAAAGAAAAAATGTTAAATTTACAGACCTTTTTGAAGAATATACAAAAGATTTAGTAGTAGCAACATTTTTATCAATATTAGACATGTGTAAACAAAAAGAAATTACATTAAAACAAGATAGTAATTTTAGTGAAATATATATAGAAAGAGTGAATTTATGAATAAAGAAGCTATATTAGAAGGACTTCTTTTTGTAGTAGGCGATGAAGGAATAACTTTAGATAATATCGCTGAAGTTTTAGAAGTAGATAAAAAAGAAGCTCAAAAGCTTCTTAAAGATTTACAAGATGAATACAATAAGGAAAATAGAGGTATTAGAGTAAGTTTTATTGGAGATGCTTTTAAATTAACTACAAAAGGAGAACATAAAGAATATTATCAAAAATTAATTACAACAAGAGGCACAAATACTTTATCAAGTGCTGCATTAGAAACACTTGCCATAATTGCTTATAATCAGCCAATAACTAGGGCAGAAATTGATGAACTAAGGGGCATTGCAAGTATTAATATGATTAGAAAATTAATGGCTAAAGATTTAGTTAAAATTAGTGGAAAAAGCAATTTGCCTGGTAAGCCAAATTTATATCGCACAACTAACGAATTTTTAGATTATTTTGGTTTAGCAACAATAAGTGATTTGCCAGATTTACCAATAAATGAAACAAAAGAAGAAGACGAAGAAGAATTATTTACATCAATATATAAAGAAGAAAAATAACATATTTTTATCTATATAGTTCATACTATTTATTAGGTGAATATTATGACTATTAAGAAAATAAAAATAATTAATGTTGTTTTTCTTTTTTTACTATCTTTTTTATGGCATTTTATGTATGATTTGCTTCCAAATAATTTCTTTGCTTTATTTTTTCCAGTAAATGAAAGTATCTGGGAACATATGAAAATAATTTATTATTGTCTATTACTTTCATCAGTTCTTGAATTTATTTTGTATCATAAGTTTAAAATTAAAATAAATAATTTTTACATAAGTAGTATGGTTAAATCAGTACTTGGGGTAATTATATATTTAATTATTTTCATTCCTATTTACAAACTTATCGGTGAGTCCATGTTTGTATCAATAAGTTTAATGTTAATTGTTTATGCTTTAATGGAATTTATCAGTTTAAAAATACTTCAAAGTGAAGAGCTAAATATTAATATATTACCAGTTATTATTATAGTTTTAGGAATGATATTATTTATAATATTAACATTTTATCCAGTTCATAATTTTCTATTTTTTGATAACATAAAATTTGGTTATGGCATATTAAAATAACTGCATCGCTTTAGATGTAGTTATTTATTTTTTATGTTAGATTTAGAATCATTTTTATCATTTCTTTCTTCTATATTTTCAAGTGCATATTCACAAGCTTGAATAACGAATCTAGAAAATGTTATGTTAGTGTTTGATAACTCTTTTTCAATTTTATTAATTAAAGGCAAAGGAAATCTTATTGTTTTATTTTCTGTTTCTCTTTTTTCTTCGTTTAATCTAAATGCCATCTTTAGTACCTCCACCAATATCGTAATACAATTTACACTCAAAGTATGCATTGCAAAATGCCTTGCAAATTATTCCTTTTTGTAGTAAAATTAAAAAGTAAGATATATTATACAAAAGGTGACAAATTTTTTGTGCTTTGTTTGGTATATAAATAAAAAGGATGGTAATGTATGAAAAAAAACATGAAATTATTTATTGCTTTAGCTATTATTTTACTAATAACAAATGGTTTTACATTTGTTATTAGTTCTAAGAAAAATAATTTTTATGAAGAAAGTACGGATAATATTAAAAAAAGAATAATACAAGAAAATACTTTATCAATGATGCTTGAAACAGAAGCGGGTAGTGGCAATTATGAGATGACAACAGCTAGTAGTTGGCCAACAGATGGTTATGTGTTTAATACAACACTTTCAAAATGTGAAAATGGTGGAGAGTTATCATGGGATGATGAAAATAAAAGAGTTGTTATGAGTGGCAACGTATCAGATAAGTGTTATGTATACTTTGACAAAGTTCTTACATTAGCCACCTATGTAAAATCATTATATACAGGAACCCAAGGGGATAATAACATATATTATCACGATAGTACATTAGCCAATGGTGCCGGAGATAATTCATATAGATATGCTGGAGCAAGTGAAACAACAAATAATTATGTATGTTTTGGTTCAACAGAAAGTCCATGCCCAACAGATAAACTATATAGAATAATTGGTGTTTTTAATGGCAAAGTAAAACTAGTAAAATATAATGATATTGGAACATTCGATACTTCAAAATATAATGCTACTTCATTTGCAGATACGGAAGCCTATAATGCATTAAATAGTACATTTATTGACACATTTGATATCAGATGGAAAAATATGATATCCACAGAAAATTGGATAAGTGGGATTGTTAGTTCTTCTTCGGTAAGCAAACTAAATTTCAAAAACAATAACACAAACGTGAAATTTTTAGCAGGAAGTGCAACTTCACCACTAACAATAAACTGGTATACAGCCAAAAACTGGTATATTGTCGAAAGTGGCGCGGAACATAAGCTATCAATGAAAATTGGTACAATATCTATTAGTGAATTAAGATATGCAATGAATAGTTCGAATTGGAATCTTTCGACTTTGGATAATACATCATGGTTGTATTATAGTAAGAATGAAGCGTTTTATTTGTTTGAATGTTTTACTGATAATACTATTAGTGACACAATGGGATATTATATGACAACGGATGGAATATTGTATGCGTATATTTCCCCTACAAAAATCTCACCTTTAGAATATATAACAACATATGTTAGACCATCCTTTTACCTTGTATCTTCTGTCTTATATAAATCTGGTATTGGCACATCTTATGATGCAATTTACATAACTGATTGACATAAAGTTTTGAATAAATGGTAAAACCATGCAAAAAAATGCAAAAAAATTTTTGCTAGGACTAAGTTTAAAGATATTTAGAAATCAATCTTCTTTTTAAAATTTATGACATAAATCTTGATAAACAATGGGAAATGAACTATTATTTTTCTTGTAGTTTTTGTAAAAATATGGTATTATAAATCTAAATTTTTTGAAGAGGGATTTTATAATGAAGAAATTTATTAAATATTTAAGTCTATTTACTGTTTTATTTACACCAAGTATTACATTTGCTGATGACCTTGAAATTACACCAGTTGATATTTGCAGTAGCAATAGTGGCACATTAAAAGTTTTTCAAGTGATTGGATACATACTTTACATTATCAAAATATTAGTTCCTGTTATTATAATAGTTTTAGGTTCTATTGAATTTGGAAAAGCAGCAATTTCAAAAGATGAAAAATCAATTATGGTAGCTGCTAACAGTTTAGTTAATAAATTCATACTTGGCATCTTAATATTTATGATACCAACATTACTTGATGCAGCTTTAAGTTTAGTAAGGGGCACAAAAGAAGCAACGCAAGATTATGAAACTTGTACAACGTGTTTACTTTCACCATTTAGTGATGAATGTGATGCAAAAGATTTAATGGACTAAAAAGTCCGTTTTTTCTTTTATTATAATCTATAAAATGTTATAATATTTATATACATACGGAGGATTACATGAACATGTTAGATGGATTAAATAAAGAACAAAAAGAAGCAGTTTTACATAAAGAAGGACCATGTCTCGTTTTAGCGGGTGCTGGTTCTGGAAAAACAAAAGTTTTAACAACTAGAATAGCAAATATGATAAATGATGGCATTTATTCTGGAAATATTTTAGCTATAACATTTACAAATAAAGCTGCAAAAGAAATGCGTGATAGAATAAGTAACATGGTTGAAAATAACTATGCTTTTGTGGGTACATTTCACTCTTTTGGGCTTCGAGTTATCAGAGAAAATACAGAAAAACTAGGATTAACAAGCAATTTTACTATAATTGATAGCGATGATGTTTCAAGTGTTATAAAAAAGATAATGAAAGAACTTGATATAAGTACGAAAGAATATAGTGTAAGCTATATAAGAAATAAAATTAGTTTTATTAAAAATGAAATGTTAAGTGAAAGTGAAGTTGATAAATATTTAAATAGTCCCCCAGAAAAAGTGGCAGTTAAAGTATATCGTGAATATGAAAAGGTATTAAAGAGAAATAATGCTGTAGATTTTGATGATTTATTAAAAAGACCAGTTGAACTATTTATGCAAAATGATGATATACTAGATAAATATCAAGAAAAATATAGATATATTTTAATAGATGAATACCAAGATACAAATGAAGTACAATATAAATTAGTTAAACTACTTGCAAGTAAATATCGTAATCTTTTTGTAGTCGGAGATGTTAACCAAAGTATATATGGTTTTAGATGGTCAAATTATAAAAATATCCTTAATTTTGAAAAAGACTATCCAGATAGTAAAAGTATTACTTTAAATCAAAATTATCGCAGTACAAATACCATTTTAAATGCTGCAAATAGTGTTATAAAAAATAATGTTGAAAGAAAAGAAGTAAATTTATATAGTACTTTTGGTGATGGAGTTAAAATAAAGTATTTCAGAGGTAATGACGAAAAAGATGAAGTAAAACTTGTCATAGACGAAATAAAAAAACTTCTTGATGAAGGTTATGATTACAATGATTTTGCTATCCTTTATAGAACCAATGCTCAATCAAGAAATGTAGAAGATGCTATATTAAAAGTAAATTGGCCATATAGAGTAGTTGGTAGTTATTATTTCTACAAAAGAAAAGAAATTAAAGATTTACTTTGTTATTTAAGGCTTATTTCTAATCATCAAGATGATGTTTCTCTAGAAAGAGTTATAAATGTACCAAAAAGAGGTATCGGAGATACATCAATTAATAATTTAAGAAGTTTAGCAAGAGATAATAATGAATGTATGTTTAAGTGTTTATCTAAACCAAAAGAAGTTGAATTTAAAAAATTAATTTTAGAACTTACTGAAGATGCAAAAGATTTAGATTTAACAGAACTAATTGATGTTGTGCTTGAAAAATCTGGCATGAAGGAAGAACTTGAAAAAGAACATACTTTGGAAGCTGATATAAGACTTGAAAACTTAATGGAATTTAAGAGTATTACAGAAAATTATCAAAAAGAAACAGGTACAGTAAATCTTGAAGACTTTTTGGAAGATATAAGTATCGTGGCGGATTCTTCAGAACATGAGACTCTTGATAATGCTGTTACATTAATGACAATGCATGCTGCTAAGGGACTTGAATTTAAAGTGGTATTCTTAATTGGTATGGAAGAAGGAATAATGCCACATTCAATGAGCTTAAATGAAGCAGGTGAACTTGAAGAAGAAAGAAGACTTTGTTATGTTGGTATAACTAGAGCTAAAGAAAGGCTTTATATTACTAATGCCAAAAGAAGAATGCTATTTGGTAATACTAATATGAACCAACCATCAAGATTTATTGCAGAAATAGATGGTAATTTAATCGAAAAAGAAGAAAGCAAACCTGAAACTAAAGTATTTAATAAAACTAACTTTTATGAAGGAGAAAGAATTGATTACAAACATGGAGAAATTGTTATGCATGCATCATTTGGTAAAGGTGTCGTTGTAGATAATGATGAAAGATTTGTAACAGTTGCTTTTGATAAAAGATTTGGTATAAAGAAATTTTTAAATAATTATCAAGGTTTAAGGAGGATAGGAAAATGAAAAAAACACTAGTAATTATGGCTGCTGGAATGGGAAGTAGATTTGGAGGCTTAAAACAAATTGAACCTGTTGGCCCAAGCGGAGAAATCATCGCAGATTATTCAGTATATGATGCAAAAAGAGCAGGATTTTCTAAAGTAATATTTATAATTAGAAAAGAAAATGAAGAATATTTTAAAACTCATATTATTAATAAATATAATGGAATTGATATACAGCTTGCTTTTCAAGAACTTGATTATGTTCCAAAGAGTGCAAATATTCCAAAAGATAGAACAAAAATGTTAGGTACCGGCCATGCACTTTATTGTGCCAAAGATTTAATTGATGGAGATTTTATTATTATTAATTCAGATGATTTTTATGGAAAAGATTCATTTAAAATAGCAAGTGATTTCATAGATGAACATAAATATGAATATGTAAGCGTAAATTATCCATATGGTGTAACAGCGAGTAAATATGGTAAGGTAAAACGTGGAGTAGTAAATGAAGAAAATGAGACTATAAAATCAATTGTTGAAAGTGAAATTGGTGAAGAAAATGGCAAAATAATAGCAAAATCACTTCAAACTGGAGAAGTATTTGAAATAACAAATGAAACACCTGTTGCAGTCAATTTCTTTGGTTTAAGAAAAGAATTCCTAAATATATTAGAAAAAGAATTTGATTTATTTATTCATGGAGAAGTAACTTTAACTAATGAATTTTTGCTTCCAGAAATTCTAAAGAAATGTTTAGATGAAAACTTAATAGTATTAAAATCTAAAGTATCACCAAGTAGCTGGATAGGTATGACTTATAGAGAAGATTTAGACACAGTTAAAAATCATATAAATAGTTTAATTGAAAGGGGCGACTATCCAAATGAACTTTGGAAATAATATTGAAGAAGCAAGGAAAAGGGCTCTAGAATTAACTAAAATATTAAATGAAGCAAATTATAATTACTATGTAAAAGATAATCCAACAATAACGGACCAAGAGTATGATAAATATATCAGAGAACTTGAAGAAATAGAGGCTTTGTACCCAGAACTTGCAAGTACTAATAGTCCCACTAAAAGAGTTGGTGGTGAAGTAATTGATAAGTTTCAAAAAGTAGTAAGAGATAAACCAATGCTTAGTATTGCAGATGTTTTTAATGAAGAAGAAGTATCAGACTTTTTAAAAAGAGTAGAAAGCGAAGTCAGTCCTGAATATGTTTGTGAATATAAAATAGATGGATTAGGTGTTTCCCTTATTTATGAAAAAGGAAAACTTGTGCGTGGAGTTACTCGTGGTGATGGCTTAGTTGGTGAAGACATAACTCATAATGTTAGAACTATTAAAGCTATTCCTCTTGAACTTACTAAGCCGGTTGATATTGAAGTTCGTGGTGAAATATTCATGCATAAAACAACTTTAGAAAAAATAAATAAAAAACGTGAGCTTGAAGGAAAAACAAAACTTCAAAACGTTAGAAATGCAGCCGCAGGAAGTGTTCGTCAGCTAGATAGTAAGGTTACCGCCGAAAGAGAACTTGATAACTTTATATATTATTTACCTAATCCAGATGCATTTGGCATAAAATCTCATATGGAAGCTTTACAATTTATGGAAAGTTTAGGTTTTAAAGTAAATCCTGCCAATAAGATAGTTAAAACTGATGAAGACGTATTAAAATATATTGAAGAAGCAACAAAGAAAAGAAAAAGTTTATCTTATGAAATAGATGGTATTGTTATAAAAGTAAATAGAGTAGACCTTCAAGAAAAATTAGGTTATACTGCAAAATATCCGAAGTGGGCAATTGCTTACAAATTTCCAGCTGAAGAGGTTTTAACCAAACTTACAGATATAATATTTACGGTTGGAAGAACTGGTAGAATTACACCAAATGCTGTTTTGGAACCAGTAATTGTCATGGGCTCAACCATCCGAAGAGCAACACTTCATAATGAAGATTATGTAAATATGAAAGGTTTAAAAATCGGAGATATTGTATCAATTAGAAAAGCTGGAGATGTAATACCTGAAGTTGTTGAACCAAAACTTGAAAGAAGAAATGGCACAGAAAAAGAATTTAAAATGATAACAGAGTGTCCAATGTGTCATGAAAAAATAGAAAAAAGAGATAATCAAGTAGATTATTATTGTGTAAATCCTAATTGTCCAAGAAGAAATATTGAAAGTATCATTCATTTTGTTTCCAGAGATGCCATGAATATTGAAGGTCTTGGTGATGAAATAGTGGAAGAACTATACAATCTAGGTTTTATCAAAAATATAACTGATTTATATAATTTAAGTGATAAAAAAAGAGAAATCATGCAGTTTGATGGTTATGGTGAAAAAAGTGTTAATAAGATGCTTGATAATATTGAAAAAAGTAAAAATGTAAGTTTAGAAAGATTATTGTTTGGACTCGGTATTAAAGAAATAGGTAGTAAGACAGCTAAATTACTTGCAAGTACTTATGAAAATATGGATAATTTAATGAATGCTTCAACTCAAGATTTAGAAAGTGTCCGTGATATTGGTCATATAACAGCATTAAGTGTTTATGAATACTTACAAAATAATAAAGAATTAATTGAAAAATTAAAAGAAATAGGTATAAATATGACTTATCTAGGAAAAACACTAGGTTTAAATGATTTAATTACTGGCAAAAGATTTGTTATAACTGGTACAATAGATGGCTTTAGCAGAAAAGAAATAAAAGAAATAATTGAAAGCTATAAAGGTGTAGTTAGTGAGTCAGTAAGTAAAAATACTGATGTTGTAATTGTAGGTAGTGCTCCAGGTAGCAAATATAGTGATGCATTAAAGCTTAATATCATGATTTGGGATAATGATAAAACCCTAAGTGTTTTAAATAATTTGCCAAAAGCATAAATACATAGTATAATTAATATTACTTGAAGAGGTGAAAAATGAAAAAATTGAAAGAATTATGGGGGAATAACAAAGTACTTATCGTACTTGGAATAATATTAATAATATGCTTAATCGCTATTATTACAGTAACATTTTCTTTCTTTTTAGGAGGAAATAAAGGAGTTTATGGAGACCGTCTTAATGGTATTGATAAACATCCAGTTACAAACAACATAAAAAGTGAATATAAAACAAGTTTAGAAAGTGAAAAAAGTGTTACCAAAGTAAGTATAGATACTAAAGGTAAAATAATTTATATTATTATTAATTTTGCATCAGATACATCACTTGAAGATGCAAAGAATTTGGCAGCATCTAGTATAGAAAAACTAAATGAAGATATATTGTCATTTTATGATATTGATTTTACATTAAAGTGTGAAAAAAGCGAAAATAGTGAAGGATTTACAATTCTCGGAGCTAAAAATGTGGCAGGTTCTGGACTTATCTGGAACAATAATACCCCACTAGAAAGTGAAGAATAATGAAAAAAAAGAAGAGTTTAATTATTATAATTATCAGTATTTTAGTTGTAGCTGTTACAGCAATACTTCTATATACATTACTAAATGATAAAAATAAACTAACAGTAGCAGAAAGAAACTGGGTTAATGAAAGTATAGGTACAATTCAAAATATTAATGTTATTAATAATGTTAATGTCTTTGGTAAAGATGGAAGTGGAGTTTTCTATGACTTTATTGATAGTTTTGAAAAAGAATATGAACTTACTATCAATCCCATAACATTTAATGTTGGTAATAATCCAAGTGGAATTACTTTTAATGAAAAAACAAGTACTAATGATAATGATATAGTTTTTTATACTGACCACTATGTTTTAATTAGTAAAACAAGTGATTTAGTAGCAAGTGAAGAAAACTTAAATGGCAAAACAATAGGTATTTTATCATCTGATTTAAGTTATGTATCAAAATATATTAAAAAAGCAACTAATGTATCTTTTACTCAATTTGAGTCACGCGATGAACTAATTGAAAATATGAATGGTGAAGGAAATTATATGCTTGTTCCTTTAATGGAATATTTAGATGTTTATTTAAGTAAAGATTATAAAATTGTATATCATTTTAGTGATATCAAAAAATATTTTACATTAAGTGTTACTGATGACAAACTATCTAGTATTTTAACAAAATATTATAATAAGTGGGAAAATAAATTTGATGATGTTTACAATAAGAATTTATTTAAATCATTTACTCAAAATATGAATATAACAGATACTGAAGTAGATAGTATGCAAAGTGTAACATATAATTATGGCTTTGTTAACGCTTCTCCTTATGAAGTAATAATGGGTGGAAAATATGGTGGTATCGTAGCAGTTTACTTAAGTAAATTTAGCAATTTTGCTGGTGTTGAATTTAATTTTGCTAAATATAAAAACTTCAATAAGTTTACAAAAGCTATAAAAAATAATGAAGTAGATTTATACTTTAATTACTATAATTTCACTGATGAATTTTATCAAACAAGTGGACTTAATATTGAATATGTTATAGCACTTCCAAAGAGTAATAACACTGTTATTAAATCAATTAATTCTTTAATTGGTGAAACTGTTTATGTTCAAGAAAATAGTAAAATATATGATTATGTAAAAACTATCGAAGGCATTGATGTAAAAACATTTAGTAGTGCCAAAGAATTATTTAAATTAAATAAAAAGAATGTTAATTTAATAATAGATAAAAATACATTTGATTATTATAGTGAAAACAAACTAGATAATTATAGTACTAGATATACTGACTATATTTTAAATAATTACACATTTAAAGTTAAAACAAATAGTGCTCTATATAAACTTTTAAATAAGTATATAGATATATCTGATGAAAATGAAATGGTTATTGAAGGACTTTTAAATCATGCCGAAACAGTAAAAAGTGGAGGAATGATAACTAAAATTGCTGAGTATATTCTATATGTAGTTATTTTAGTAGCAGTTATAATTCTTGTAGTTTTCAAAAAGAGTAAGAAAATAACTATTGCTAGAAAAATCAAAAAAGATGATAAAATGAAATTTATTGATCAATTAACTAGCTTAAAAAATAGAAATTTCTTAAATGAAAACATAGAAACATGGAATAACAATACAATTTATCCTCAAACAATCGTAGTTGTTGATTTAAATAAAATTCAAGAAATAAATGATTTATACGGATATAATGAAGGAGATAAACAAATTAAAGCTTTAGCTAATATACTTGTTAAGACTCAACTTGACAATAGTGAAGTAATGCGTACTGATGGTAATGAGTTTGTAATTTATCTAGTGGGTTATAGCCAAAAACAAGTAAGTAATTATATCTTTAAATTAAACAAAGAAATTAAAAAGCTTCCATATGAATTCGGAGCAGAATTTGGATATAGTATGATACTTGATGATATCAAAACCATTGAAGATGCTTTAAATGAAGCCGTGGAAGACATGAAGAAAAATAAGGACAATAATAGCAATGAAGAAGCTTAAACTAGAACTAAAAGAGTTTTATGAAAACTTTAAAAAAGTTTTATTTAAACCTGAGATGGCAATATTGCCAGGTCAACTAGCTTACTTCTTTGTTCTAGCTATTGTGCCAACTATTACACTGATAAGTTATGAAGCAGCACTTCTTAACTTATCAACTGATGTAATATATGATTTTATAGGTTCAGCCTTTTCCAGTGATATAGCAAGTATGCTTCTTGCAACAACATCAAGTAGTGAAAAAGGAATTGGTTTCTTTCTAGTAGTCATCGTAGGTTACTTTATAGCATCAAATGGACCAGCATCAATCATTATTACATCAAATACTATTTATGGTGAAAAACAAGAAGGTTTTTTTAGAAGAAGATTAAAAGCATTAATAATGACATTTGTATTAGTTTTACTATTTATATTCATGTTAATAGTGCCAGTTTTTGGTACTAAAATAATAGAATTATTTAAATTTGTTGATTTAAATAGTAATGTAACAGATAATGTATCAATGATAATAACTTTCTTGCAAGGACCAATTACTTGGCTTATAATGTATTTCTTTATTAAAATACTTTATACGATGGCCCCAAATAAAAAGGTAAGAAGTAAAAATGTTGGATATGGAGCTTTATTTACGACATTTTCATGGGTAATTATTACATATATTTATTCATACTATATAAATAATTTAGCTCATTATTCAACCTTTTACGGAGGACTAGCAAACATAGTTATTTTAATGTTTTGGTTTTATCTTCTTGCCTATGCTTTTACAATAGGTATGGCCCTTAATTATCGCAAAGAAGAAATAGAATTAGAAAAAACTGGAACTATAAATCCAGTAAAATAGAGAATAATATAATCATGTACTACGAGTATTACTTATGTACATGATTTTTTCTTCGATATAACCCTAGTATTAATTTATCTAAAATATATTGAGGAGTAATATTCAAATAAGACTTGCATAGTGTAAGTCTTATTTTTTTAGTTAATTTCAAAAGGTGCCCCACTGGGTAATGTCAACAACTTAAGGACTAGAAATAGTTCTTTTTTTAATATGTAGAATTAA